>Ga0157364_1003277_pt1 | contig 15649 bp, 13 predicted proteins | sample AttsexASBM2_FD_111476 | JGI IMG/M metagenome (GOLD analysis project Ga0157364, IMG submission 111476) | Fungus gardens microbial communities from leaf cutter ant in Ribeirão Preto, State of São Paulo, Brazil - Atta sexdens ASBM2 | ecosystem: Host-associated > Fungi > Mycelium > Unclassified ...
CCCCCCCCCCCCCCCCAATATACATGAGTTTATAGCCTCGTGCATCATAGCTTTGTCCTCTGACAGTAGATTTGACGTGTCGCATAACGGGATGTCGAATGGTGAATATTTATTCGAAACGCTCAAGTTAATAATTGCTGCAATATAATTCAGTAAATCGTACATCTGGCTGTCCACTATTGTTTATACGTATTATTTTACTCCAAATGCAGCAACGTATTTCAACTTTACTTGTCAAGTAAATAATAACGAAGCAAAATATGAGAAGCGGTACCCAAGACACCGCTTGTAAATTGAAAAATGCGAAAACGAACGAAAAGGAAGAGAGTGGGACGTATGTATAATTATAATTTTGAATTATGGTTATTTTGATTGTATATACTTTTTATTGCATCTCATATGTCATGATTTTGTTGCTTTTTGATGAAATTTATTTTTTCTTATTACAGTATATAAAAGTTAAAATGCTGGAGATTTTTTTTCATCTTCTCTTCGACAAAAGTATTCCTATAAATTATGTTTTATATTTCTGTTCTTTTTTCTATAAAAAATTCTTTACTAGTTTACTAATAATTACAGAATATAATAATTATTGCAAAAAAAAAAGAAAATATTATTCTTTAATGTGATAAATTAGCATGAAATAGGTAAGATATTGCAACACAATTGTAAGTTGGTTTTATGTTTATAGGGATTGGTGGCTCCTGTTTGGAAGTATAACTGTACTTACCTTAATCACTAGATTTTATAAAGTTACAGAACCTCAACATGTATGGTAAGAAAAATTGAAGAATTTTTATTAAAAAATATCTCTTATAATCTTATCTTAAGCTTTTTTTTTTAAAGAGAAAGTTCTTAGAAACTTCTATCTTTCAGTTGGGATGAAACACATTTCGGCAAAATGGGCAGTTGGTACATAAATAGGACGTTTTTCTTTGATGTACATCCACCTTTAGGAAAGGTAGGTTTTTTAAAGAAAATTCTATCTGTACATTTTCTATGCAAAAAATTCAACTATCACATGAGAATAAAAATATTTTATATTCTATTTTGAGATGCTCATTGCTTTGTCGGGATATATGACAGGCTATGATGGGACATTTGCTTTTGAAAAACCAGGAGATAAATTCGAAAATGTCAATTACATTGGCATGAGAATTGTAAGTTGAGTAAGCTTTTTTTCAATTAAAATAAAACAAGATCTATCGAAGAATTTAGAAAACTTATCGAAAGCATTAAGTTGTAAAGATTTAATCAGAAATTTTTCTGTCTTAGTTCTGTACAATTCTGGGTGCATCTACTGTCCCTCTATCATACCTTATTGTATGGGATCTTACCAAGTCCATTCGCGCATCTGCACTTGCTGCCTTTTTCATCTTATGTGGTAAATTATAACGTTCTTATGATATAGATAATCTTGAATTTTGTCAAATTAACAAACTGATTTATTTTTCTTTGTAGATGTAGGATTGTTGACGTTGAATCAGTATATTCTGCTGGATCCCATATTGTTATGTTTTATGATGTGTGCGACATGGGGCATGGCGCGTGTAGCATCATTCCGAGATCAATCGTTCACAAAATCCTGGTGGTTGTGGTTATCATTCACCGGAGCTTCACTTGCATGTACAATCAGTGTAAAATTCGTCGGACTCTTTGTTGTTCTGCTTGTGGGTCTTTATACCATGTACGAGCTCTGGCGAGAATTGGGTGATTTGTCTAAGCCTATTGTAAGTCATTTCATGAGAATTCAATACCAAAACTTTTACTTTTATAGAAATACAGTTTAATACTAGTCAATTTAATACCGACAAATAGTACTGAATTACTTATTTTGAATATTAAAAGCACTATTGCTCAGTGCTTCTAATTCAAAATAAATAATTAATTATTATATCTTCTAGTATTAAACTTGTGTAATGTTATAAATAGTGCGATGCTTTGCATTTTAATTGACATGATTAATGAGCTAGTTAATAAGTTTACTTTTAATTTAATAATTAGTATGAAATTGAGAAAATGGATGAAGTTTCCAAAGAATAATTTGGATTTTGCTTTTTGCAGTCTTATGTGGGGAAACATTTATTAGCAAGATGCTTTTGTCTCATCCTGTTACCGGTTTTACTTTATATGCTATTTTTTTATATTCATCTTTCCGTTTTAAATAAAAGGTAAGAATTATTGCATCAACTTACAGAGCGTAATCTGTTACTATTAACGTCAAATATTTTTATATAAACTTTATGTTAATTTTTCCTTATTTCTTAGAATGTCCTGTATAATTTAAGTTACAATTATGTGTCCAAACTAATATTTAATTTACAAATAAACATTATTATGCTTAGTGGAAGTGGCGATGGCTTCTACAGTTCCGAATTTCAGTCGTTATTACGTGGAAATTCGCTGTATAACGCTACAATGCCACGACAATTGGCGTATGGTGCTACTATTACATTAAAAAATCATCGCACAGGTGGTGGTTACTTACATTCTCATTGGCATTTATATCCTGAAGGAGTCGGCGCCAGACAGCAACAGGTTGTTATATGTATATACGAGTACTTACATTTAATACAAGGTACCATAAAGAAAAGAAAATATAAACAAAATGAATTTATATAGAAGATACAGATTTATAAATTTGTCAGGTATTGAAATAAATGATGTATATATCTTATTTCATCTGGAAAAGATTAGAAAATGCACATGATAGAATTATTTGAGTGGGCGACATTAAGTGAAACTAAGTTTCTAATAGTTTGACGTACGTATCTGATTACAGATCACGACCTATTCTCACAAAGACGATAACAATCTATGGCTAGTGAAGAAATTCGACACGGATGTGATACCGCCAGAACCAGAATTAGTTAAACACGGTGACCTTGTGCGTCTAGAGCACATTACGACGAGACGGAATTTACATTCGCACAAGGAGATTGCACCAATATCAAAAAAACATTATCAAGTTACCGGATACGGAGAAGTAAGGTGATTCCAACTGAATGTGGCATTGCTTTCGATTTTATGAAGCGTATTTCCTGTGTTTGCCTCTTAGAACGGTACCGGCGATGCTAACGACGTTTGGAAAATATTGATAACGAATGGAAGGGATGGCGACATAGTTGAGACAGTGACAAGTAAATTAAAGTTCGTGCATTATCTTCATCATTGTGTGTTAACATGTAGCGGCAAAACGTTACCGAAATGGTTAGTAGCGATAAAAATTACATTAAATTTAAATCTTTCGCATAGAACAAAATTTTCTATTGTACAATCAACTTTTAATTTATCTAGGGGGTATAGCCAGCAAGAGGTTTCTTGTAATCCTAATATGAGAGATAAAAATGGATTATGGAACATCGAGGACAATCAATACGCCAAATGTAAGCGAGTGACACAAGCCATTGAGTTTATCATTAATAATTAAAGCGATGTATAACACTGTACTGTTTTTTATTAGTACCAAATGTCAGTTTCCGCGTGTATGCGCCAGGATTCCTTGATAGATTTCTGGAGTCGCATGCCGTGATGTTGCAAGGCAATTCGGATCTAAAAGTGAAGGAAGGAGAGGTGTCCTCACGACCATGGCAGTGGCCTATAAATTATAGAGTAATTTATATACTATACAATTTATATACTATACTATACGTCGTAAGTTTGAAGAAGCAAATCCTGAAAAAAACCTCTACTTTTTCTTTGTAGGGGCAATTCTTTTCCGGGAATAATCAAAGGATATATTTACTCGGCAATCCTATCATTTGGTGGGGGAACATAGTCTTTCTTGTAATATTTATAGTTCTTTATGTCCACGCTTCCGTGCGTGAGCAACGAGGCTACATCGATGATGCTATCATGTTCAAACAGCAGAGCAAAATAACGCATGCCGGCAAGTGGCTTTTCCTCGGGTGGATTTTGCATTATGGACCTTTTTGGGCGATGACCAGGGTACTGTACTTTCACCATTATTTCCCGGCGTTACTGTACAGCTCCATGCTGACCGGGATTACATTGAATCACATCATTGAGAGCTTCCTGCTGCTGTTACCCAGCAAAGTGGGAAATACGTTTTATCATGTCATATTAGGAATTATAATTTCCGGTACTGTTTACAGGTAAAGATTGCCTTTCATTCAATTCTAATCTCACAATGAAATAATTTGTACATATTTTTAAAAATTAAAGTTCTTTTGGATTTTTATTAAAAAATGATATCGAGAGATTAAGACTTAATCAAATTTTATATTTTTAATTTAAATTACAGCTTTTATCTGTTCTCGCCGTTGGCTTATGGGATGGACGGTCCATCTGCTATGGATCCCGACAGCTCGATGCATTCTTTAAGATGGATGGAATCTTGGGAATTTTAAAATCTGACTTAATCAACGCAACGCAAAGTATTTTATACATATACTTGTTTTACTGTGCAATTAATGACAGAGTATATATTACTATTTTATACTGTATGTGTATACACAACTAACATTGTGTGTATATAAGAATATTAACTTAAATTGTTGACAATGACTGAGATATTGAAAATGCTCATCTTATTTATATTATTTATATTTTCTACAAATTGTATGTAGTTTTTATAATGTTTTATATTTTTTACAATCCGTTCGTATAATATTGTATTAAAATAGTTTGATAGTAAAACGATGTTGAATATTTCACTCATGCCATCATTCCGTCGAAAATGGATTCCTTTGCAATTTTTTTCAAGAATACATTTGCGAAGAACAATACGACATATCCCTTTAAAATAAAACTGTGCTCTATGTATTCTTTTTTTGATATTACAATCGAGTACAATTGTCTTATGATGTTTTGTACGTGCCCAGCATGCTCTTAGCGATAATATCACTGTGCCGCAATATATCATCCATTTATATCGTAATATATTGCAACGATAATATAACTCTGTATACAGAACGTGTATATAGGCATTTGCTGTGAGATAAGCTTCCACCATGCCCACTTTCGGTCACATATTGGCCATTGTTTGCCATGAACATATTACATGCGCTATCTCCAACTGTCTCTGTGAAACTCCGTTTTAATAATTATGTCAATGTAGATTAACTTTAATTTTAGTTTATTTATTATCTTTTTTATTTAGTTTATTTATTTATTTTTTATTTTTTTCTACTTTTTAGAAAAAAATAATAAATTAATTAAATCGAAATTATTATAAATCTACATTGATAGAAATGGACATAAGACGATCATCATAATTCGCCAAAATCTAATCGGATGTCAGTCGTTAAATGATTACATAAAATTATAGAATTATCGTGGAGATATGCGTCTAAAGAAGTGACCATATACATTGAAATGATACATCACATCGGAGAGAAAGCGTATGTGCGTACACTTATACGTTTTTATCGATGACGAAAACGTGTGGGTAGCCGACAAGCAATGCTGTGTTTTTTAACTTCAGTAAAGTATAAGCTTTCGCTGAAGAAAGATAGTTTCAAGATCAAGAGAATTTCCATGGATGAAAAGCTCGAGTGCTGAAATGAGTATAATTCAAAAGCTTAGAAAAAAATCCACAAAAGTGCATCATAAGCTTGAAAACTTCGATGAGTAACTTTGAAGGCTTCTCCTTCGAAGAATTTTTCCTGTACAGGATTATATTCAGAACCTCCTGGAACACTCAGGTATCACTTTATTTTTGTTAAACATTCGGCGAACAACCAGAATAAAATAATGTATAATACTTTGAATTCTTGACTTCCCAGGTTTGAGTTTGGTAGCTGCGCACGCCAAAAGGCTCGTCAAATTTAAAGGCTCGCGCTTAAAAGCAGTATCGCACGAGCTTATCGCGCGCGCGCGAGCTTTTGCTATCACTATTAAAGAGTGAACGCAGGCGTACCGCATCGCCCTTTGCGGTATCGCCGCCGTCACCGCTTCCACCACCTCCAACGATACTGAGGGACAGGGCGAGACGCGCTTTCGGATACTCGGTCAGTGCGCGCTTCCCCGCGCCGGCGGCCCGTCGCAAGACAGTCGTCTGGACGTGGTCGGTATCCAGCATCGCGGTGGATCAGCGGATGCTGCAATCAGCGGCGCGTCGGCGGCCGCTCGTGCCCGACATATTGCGGGCTCGCGAAAATAGGTAGGGATAACAAAATCGCTCGCGAAATTATCAGTGACTTCGCCGCGCGGAGAGATACGATTTGCTCCGTTTAAATAGAGCGATTGTGATCGCTCGTGCGTAAGCACTTGTTGCTGGAATCGCGGTTGGACCTCATCCAGGTGAAGAGCTTTCACTGTCAGACACGGTACTCCTCTCCTCGCGAACCTCGTGAGCGTCGCGACGACAACTTGTGCAAGGCGTCGCGTCGACGCATCGAGAGCGTATCGTGCACGAGGCGAGTGAAGCGAAAAAAACGCGATTATCTTGAATATTGTGTATATAATGCGTACAATTGCTGTTGCTAAGATATTATAAAAGAAATTGTGCCTATAATATTCTTGCGTCAGCAAACACGGAACGCGTTTATATATATATTTTTTAAATAAATCTAAATACACTTCGTGAAAAGGTAAGTTTATAGATTTAATCTCAACAGCTTGCGCTATATTCTAATCGCCAGATTCGATCTCGTTTTAACGATCATAAATTAGAACACGATAAAATATATTAGAAACAAAATAATATTGATTATTTTATTGTAAAAGAAAGATTAATATGAAAAAAATAACTCTTTAATAAGTTTTTATTTCATAGAATAATATAAAGAATTAAATTTTATAGAGAGGAAAATTTCATCAGTTTTTTAAATGCATTTTCTTCGAATAACCAATTATTCTAAATTTGAAATTTAATCTCATTTATTTTACGTTTATTTTTACGCTTAATTATTGATTATAAAAAGAAAATACAAAAAGAAATATATATATATATATATATATATATATATATATATATATATATATATATATATATACATACATGTATATATACATACGTACCAACGTACATACATATCATATATACTATACATAATATACATATTATACATAATATACATACTATACATAATATACATAGTAAACATCATATACATGTGTACATCATATACATGTGTTTTTATTAACAATAATAAAAAAATACATAAATATGAAAAAAAGAAATGAATTTTTTATAATAATATTTTATAATGTTCCCATGGCAGCGTGTCGGTGGACTCTGGAGAAATGTACCGCTTATCGTCGTACTCAGCGCGATTTTCGTTTCGGATATGGTGTATACTTGTGCAATTTCGATCTTGCACGACTGTTTGCTCATCATTTCAATTGCGTCATTCAAACACCGCATATAATCATTGAATTATTGATCTCGCTACAACATTGCTTTTGATGACACGTCCTTTGCTTTGTTGATATTTTTTTTGCCATCGACGCGCAAGGCGTATATTTTTGCTCTAAGCCCGAATTCAGTCATGATCGTTGTTTTCATCTTTCATTAAAGGGGAACTTTTTTATATACGGATGAGCAGAATGTCATAAGCATTGTCGATGGCATAATTGCTAGTGAATCGATTCATATCGTGTTTCATAACAGCGTATCGTCACACCTGATGTAATAAATTAGACTGCCTGTGTCAGTGTACATATCTTTATTCAATTTTCATGAAAGAGCGGTAATATGTACTTGTGGTGAAATTCATACAAACACGTTTTAGATATATCGAGGCATACCTACGTGCATCAATTTGTCGAACTTTATCTCGAGTTTCCACATTTCTATTGCGACTAGATTCTCGGAAAAAACGCTTCTTCTGTGAAAATTTGGTTTCGCGATCATTGCCTCTACTTCCATCCCAACACATTACGAATCGCACATTAACATAGTTACACACATTCTCCATGCCGAAAACCGCGTTGTTCATTAATTTGAATAAGTTTTTTCTTGAACTTATTATTTGCTAAAGTTCTAAATTTGTAGTGAGTTGGATGTATTCGCGAAGCCATGGAGATTGCGCGAATTGCAGTATACGATGAATTTGTAATGCCGAGACCGTGACGAGTACATTGCTGCAGATTGTGATAATATATTAGGTGTAGTAAAAAGAAATCCATTATTTTTGCATGAAATTGAATGGAAAAATAATGGATTTCTTTTTACCACACCTAATATGACGTAACTCTTTTTATCATACAATGTCGCGAAGAGCTTCTCCTCTCGCTTGCCGGATGATTTCTCTTGGACAAAACGGTAGATTGGAGTAGCATCATAGAGATGTTGCGGATACCCCAAAACCATCTCAAGAACGTAACGTCGATGAATCTATCGCGATAGTCGTAACGTAAAATTGTTTATGTCGTCGATCCAGCGAAAATCAGCGTATGGCAATAGTTGACACATTGCCCAATCGTACAAGTTGTTGAATCTATAAAACATATTTTTACACAAGTTTTCTTTTGTTTATTTTTGGTGCTATCAACATATTTTGTAAATGTATTTTTCTTTATGTATCTTAGTTATGGGAAGTAGTTCTGTCCTTCATACGCGGTAACTATATCCTAATAATAAAATGTACATCGTATTTCGATAAATTATGAAAAACTACGAGAATGCAATATGAATCTTTGTAATTCAAGTTACAATTTGAATGCGCTGGGCCTCTGTATTGCCCGGTGGCAATGATCGTGTATCCGCATATCATTCGACGCGAACGGTTTTTCGCATGGCGGTGTGTGGTTAAATTTTTGCCAATCATTTCACGTAAAAACTGGTATGGGTACATTGACCGAAAGTATAGACTCTACACTATTCGTTAAATTTTTAAGTTCCTCGGCGAATCATGCGACGCAATCGTTATCGCGACCGATACATACATAATGAGTACGAGCATTGGACATAGTATGCTAAGCTAAATATCCGATTGCTGATACGTATAACTATTTCCATGTTCATTTTCATCTTCTCTAGAGAGCATTCTAGCTTGGCATAAATCGGTACACGTTCCTTCCTGCAGTGGTTGCTCAAACTCAACCACTTGTCCTCACTGAGCAACCGAATCGCGCAGTTGTTAAATTTTCCACAGTCTATTGCGTGGATCTTTAATTTCGTGCTTGTATGAAAATAGTGCAGGCATTTGGAAAATAATACAAATTTTTATTATTTAATTATTATTTATTTATTTATTATTTTTATTTATTTAAAAAATAATGTTGCTGAATATATTTATAATTTTTTCTTTTTTAAATATATACAAACCTATCACAGAAATATATTCTATTCTTTATTACTGTAATTTGCGATCTCATAAGGCGAGATAAATCCTTGATCTATACAAAATACCCTGTATTATCGTTACATGGATCCTGCACTAGATGAGATTGACGTGTTTTCTCTCTTTCGGTCGGTGAGCCGTAATGGAAGAATTTTTTTTTGCTTCTCGATAATGTAAACATTGATGGAGATGTCCTCATTGATTGAGACTTTTAATTTGACTCAACATCATTGAAAACTGGATGCCTGTGAGATTTGCACTGTAGAACAATGCGGATATGATGATTCGCTTCGTATTCTTTTTAAAGCGGCTACCACCGACCATGCGAAACATGCATTACCTAAAGATTGCATGATTATCGCTCTCTTCATTTTAATTTCTCGTGAGAGTTCGATATGGTATCTCGCGTATAACGGATTGAACTTGTTCACGTTCACGGTCAAATTCAGAATACGCGACAGTACACTCGCTATCGCGCTCCTGAAATTCCTCCAGCGATGTCAGGATAGGCTCTATGACACGCAACTAGTACCACTCTTCTAAATGAGAGGAACGGAAGAGTTCATAATTTTGTATTAACACTTTTATTCACGCATTTATGATTCAAATTCGTCATTAAAATAGTGTTTATCTTGATATTATCATGTTTCTGAATAACATCTCTTCCAGCACTATTTTTCTTGTGTTTTCGAGGAATTGGCAAGGCTCAATGCTTTGATATGCAATAACACGATAATACTTTTCCGCGAGTTTAAAATAGTAATTCAATTATTCTAAAGTCCACTTTTTTTAAATTTAATGACGAAATTTATGAACAAATATTCGGTCTGCCTATGGGACCTCCTCTCTCTCCAATTCTAGCGGATGTAGTAATACAAGACTTGGAATGCAACATATTTAAGACACTAATCACACATATTCCACTTTACTATCGCTATGTGAATGACATTATTATTGCAGCTCCAAATGATCATATTAATACAATCTTTCATGGTAAGAATTAAATTCACTGTCGAATACGGTGATAGTAGAGGTACAAATTTTCTTAATGTAGAATGTTAATTGAGAATGGGAGAATCATTTTTGACAATTACAGGAAGCCTAAATTCTGGGAGATACTTTTAAACTTTTTTTCTAATCATCCTGTTGAACACAAAAGAGATGTTGTAATTGAGCAATTAGATAGAATTTCTTTCTCATCCATTTCATGAGGATAATATTATTTCTCTAATCAATATTCTCCAAAAAATGAATACCCATCCGAATTTTGATTCACAACTATAACTATAAATAACAGAATCAAGGCATTGTTTCTCAAAAGTAATTTCGAAAATATCAAGGAACATAAAGATATTGCCAACTCGGATTCCTCCAGGATTACTAAAAAGTATTTCACCATTCCTTACTTTAATAATTTCTGAAAAACTTAAATCTATTACAAAAAAATTCGACTTCAATATAGCTTACAAACTATTGAATTGTATGAATACTTTCATTAAAACAGGCAAAAATAAAACTAAAAAAGAAGATCATTCAAATGTCGTTTATAAAATAAACTGTCTTGATTGCAATTATTCTTATGTAAGACAAACAAAAAGGAAACTAAAGACGCGATTAAAAGAACACGTAAACGATCTCGAAAAACCTGCAAATTCTTTGTCTGTTATTTCTTGTCACAAAGGCTTAAATAAACAAAGTAACACAGAACGCTTTCCTGAAATCTTCCTATCAATCATTGAAAAAAGCCCCTCTACACACATAGAATTACTCTCTTCACTTTTATTTCCTCTCCTTTCCTTTCACAATATATAAAGACTGTCGCTAGCTACGGTTTTTGTCAGCAATGATTCTTACCAATGCTTCCAATCATCCTACCTTTTAAGTTGTATTACTTACTCCGAGTTACAGTTTGTGTGTTAACCGAGTTTGCGAGGATTTGTGTCAAAAAATATGTAAGCAATTGTCAATATTTAGACTGATTTTCACGAATAATTATGGTAAAAGTTAAATTATTAAAAGCGTATTCTTTTCTTTTAATTTAAAATTTAGAATCTGAAAATTCCATATTCTTCCTTTAAAAAGAAATCAGAATAAACGTAACAGATTATTCATCAGAAGCATTTAAATATTGATTAATTTCATTTTCTGGACTACAACTTACTCTATTAACTCGTATATACCATAAGCGATTGGAAAATTGTTTTACCATCTTTTTGACTAGCAATCATTTGAATTTTATGTATAAATTTTTTTATTTGTCATCTGGATATTGTCTTATCATCTTTTTGCGATTTTTGCTTAATAAATTAATTTTTTGTCATCTTGATGTATTGATGATGGTCAAATTTTCAAGGGACAGAAACATCTACGTTTTTATATGATAATTTTAAATATATGACTTTCATAAACATCTATCGTTGTGTCTCTTATATTCTCTATTATTTATATTTTATATTTTTGAGCCATCTTCAATTATTTTAAAATTTATTAAATATTCTTTTTACAATGGAAATCTACAAATATAAAATCAATATAAAAAATTTTAAAACATTTAATTAATTGTGATCTGGTGATTGGGTTATCCGTCACTTACAACTATCGATACACAGTTCTTCTTATTGTCCATATATGATATGGTACTTAACGCAATTTATATTGTCTTAATTTCCCTTCTATTATTTTATTATTTCGACCCGTTTTTTATTAATTTGAGTTTCAGGAAATAATATTTCCTACATATTTATAATAAACGTCAGATAAATAAATGTTTTTTTAATCATATTTTAAATAAATAAATAACAAAAAATAAATATTTAATAAATGTCATATAAACGTCTAAAAACCATTTAATAAACATTGAATAAATATTTTTTTGAACCATTATTTCAAACAAAGAATTAATGTTAAATGAAAATTTACTAAATGTTAAACAAACGTTTAAAAAATATTTCTTTAAATCTTTATTTCAAATGAATAATTAATGTTAAATAAATATTAATATATATATATATATATATATATATATATGTATTATAAATAAACATTTAAAAAATGTTTTTCGAACTATTATTTCAAATAAAAAATAAATTCACAATAAACATTAAATAAACATTAAACAAATGTTTAAATAATATTTTTTCAATCATTTGAAATGAAGAATTATAATGTAAAATAATGTTCAATAAACGTTAAATATACGTTAACTTAATGAATTTTAGAAACGAAAAATGGAATTATGAAAAATGTAAAATTAATGAGAAATAAAAGTTTAAAAAACATTAAAAAAACATTATCTGCTGATTGGGTAATGTCTTATACAGCTATGCTATGGTTTCTAGCCTATGCGAGATACCAAGATAATGTTAAATACTCTTCAACTCGGCTACTAGATGCAATCTTAAATGCACATAGGGCATCAGATATGCTATAATTATTGATCCATAATGCAAAAATGATTATTGCATGCTGGTTGGATTGATCTCAATCTTACTAACTTCATCGATTGGACCAATCTTGATCTTGCCTTCGCAGACTGAATCGAGTCCGATCTTGTCCGGTCTTCACCGATTGGATCGATTAAGATTTTGCCTTCGTCAGCTGGACTCTTCCTGATTTTTTTGTGCGTTATAAAGATGAGAAACATTTTTAAAAATCGAAAAAAATGACTATAATATTATTTAAAACGTATAATACAAGTTTATATTGTTATTTATGTATATAAAAATATTTAATAAACATATATTCTAGACAATGAAAACATTCATGTTTTTTATATACTAATGAAATATTTATACTGTATATTAAAACTGTACTGTATATTAAAAGGCAATGATCATTAATTCTCGTTAGCATCGCGTCTCTCTGCCCATTCAAAACAAATGCATCCGCAGGAAATAATAAAAGAGATATTGTAAAATATAAAAACTTGTGTCTGTGGTTTGAATAAAGAACTTTATTTTAATTGTTTTTTAAAAAATACATAAATGAGTGTTAGTTTTTACGCAACTCCTGAAGTGCTGGATCCTGAACCCGTTGCCGTGAAACACAACAATAGCATAACTTTACAACTGACGTTGACAATAAAATGTTTTCAGAACACTGGTTACAAATCTTTTCTTCATAAGAATTTTCCAGACATAAATGATTACTTACAATTGATGTGTAATTCATCGATAATACAATGTTGAAAACAAAAGTATTTGCAGCAATGAACTCACTTGAAATCAGATATAAAGGAGCAATCTTGAAATGAATAATTTTCCAAGCTATCAAAACTGAAAACAGTAATCTACCGGCGTGATAAATTTTCCAGGTCACTCTGACATGTAACCAGATTTATAGAAGGCATACTTGATTATGTCTTGGAATCGTAGTGCTTAGAACTGAAAATGAGAAAAAGCTTGCAACTTGAAGTAATTGTTGCGTTGCCATATTTTGATTTCGCTAATTTCAAGGGAATTAGAAACAAAACGTACAAATACTTTATGTGGTCGGAAAAAGAACATCAAGTAGTTGTGTAATACCAATAGTGCCAAGAGGAATAAGCATTCTCTTTACTTTAATTTCGGGAAATTCAATTGCAATCTCATAAAAAATGTCATCGTTTCTATTGCTACTCCATGAATCACAAAGGAGAAAACAATTCATGACATTTTCTCTCTTTAATTGTTCAAACAATAATAAAATTGACGTAAAAAGATCTTCAAATCATAATTGTTCATTATTGCCGATGAACCTGGAAATGCAACAATGTTTGGTGGAATGAATGTATTATCAGGAAAGCAATAACGTTTCGTCTTCGAGTGTATTTCTTGACTTTTTACTTACAACAAGTCCATTAATCGACTCATGCTGACCATTGGCATGATCATGATACGAGTGGTTGTATTTTTTGATCCTATTTGGGAATATATCTGTTTTAGATCTCTAATGTTGAGTGTGCAATGTCCACATTGCACATTCTCCTTATCAAATCTCGACTGAATGTTGATAACTTGATGCGTAACTTTCCGCATCACTTCTTTCACTTCCTCAAGAAACTTCTCTCGTATATTGATTCTTTTTGCATCATCATTAAACCAATTCTTTCCTTTTCTTTATGTGTAATATTACGTGACACTATGTTGAATCTCCGCTTGAAGTTATATAACCACGTTTTCGAGATAACAAATTTCTCTGCTATTTCATTGCCTAATAGATTCCTTTTTTGCTTCATTGCCCAAAGTCGAAGCATTCGATCTGTTACAATTCTGTTATTGCTACGATCATCTAGAAACTGTTAATAAATTATCTTGTTTAATTCCTTCATGGAATAATGCTTCGATTTTTTCGTTCTACCATCGTTTTAAGCTTTTCAACTGTGGATCATGATTGAAATTGGAAATGATAATATGTCACGATGTTATTCATTGCCCTTTTCTTGTCCTTGCCAAGGAAGAAGTTCTTCCAAAGAAATTCTTCCTTGTAGTCGGTTGAATTCTTTTATTTGGTTGAATTTGGATGAATTCTTTTATTTGGTCCAAGCTTTCTTAAATTTGTGTAAATTTATTACAATTGCTAATGTGTGTTTCCATTGCGATAAACAAAACCAAAACAATTAACTAAATGTACAAAAGTAAATGAAGTGCAAGAGTAATTGGACTACAAACCAGATCCCAAATAAATCGAACGAAGAATGGATACAATGAAAGAATATCGAAATTCATGAGCAAATATGTGCCACAATAAAAGATCAATAAAAATTCGTCTATTATTTTTGTACGCGAATTCCGCGCAGCACGTACCGTGAAAATGCATGATCTCAATATTCAAAAATGTTCTTTTTCTAGCATGAAAAAAAAAACGAAAAGAAAAATTGATAATAAAAAAGAAAGATTGCAAAAGGACTTGATGAAGGATTAGATGGAATGAATTGAAGATTTCGTAAACAAATGAAGGAGATGGAGAAATTTTCCTTGCTGGTTAGCCAATAATAGATGATCGGTCGATCGGATAGAGGTGATCTTGAGCGCACTTCTCAAATGATACGTTTCCAAGTGAGGAGAGTACGAAATTTCGAAAGGAAAGAGCGTCATGCGACGCGGAATAATACGCGTTGAGAGGAGCTAATTAAACGTATCTATGTAAAGAAATAATAATGATATAAAGTAGAGTTAAGAAGAAAAAGAAAAGAAGTACAAGATACAAGACGGATGGTATTATCGCGGTATAATAAGGTAAACTTGTGCATCGCATGAAACTAAAAATGCTATTGTCAGGAATGCATACGTATATACATATATATATATATATATATATATATATATATATATATATGTGTATAAAAATGCACGAACGCGCGAGATTCTATTTTTATAGCAAAGAGTCACACACACACTGCATAGACACAATAATAAACA
>Ga0157364_1003278_pt1 | contig 15648 bp, 10 predicted proteins | sample AttsexASBM2_FD_111476 | JGI IMG/M metagenome (GOLD analysis project Ga0157364, IMG submission 111476) | Fungus gardens microbial communities from leaf cutter ant in Ribeirão Preto, State of São Paulo, Brazil - Atta sexdens ASBM2 | ecosystem: Host-associated > Fungi > Mycelium > Unclassified ...
AAATATATTAATATATATATATATATATATATATATATATATATATATATATATATATATATAGCTTGTATGCCAACTTGACAATAATAATGAAATTAAATTAAAACAATAATAATGAAATTAAATTAAAACAATAATAATGAAATTAAATTAAAAAACTAATGAGTTATAGACTCCTTTAATTGATACAGCAAATAATAAAAAAACTTAATAAATAAAAATATTTGATAAGTTTACTTAAAATGTATGTCTAATATTAACTACAAAAAATAGATATATTCATTCTGTTTCTGTTTTTACAAAAATATATTAACTTCATTAATTTCAACAAAGCGCTCTATATGTCCAAGAAAAAAGTTATTAGGTGGCAGAGGTTTTAATCGAACATGTCAAACATAATTCAGTTCATGTTACGACGCGACGCTGCGTGTCGCGATATCCGATGTTAGTATTACGGACGCTATAAACTCAGTCGATTCGCCACACAATTCTTTTCCTCGTCGTAAAAGCGCTTGAGATACTGCTTTTTCGAATAACCTCGTAGAGCGTGGTAAACTTCTCGCCTTTGTGTCATACATGATGGAAGCAACATGAAACATAACGGCGAACGGAACGATTGATGAATTAAAGAAAACGTACCTGCGATTCATCACAAAAAAATAAAAGAAATCAAAACTTGTTGGCACACAAGATAAATTGGTGTTCTGTTTCGTTTATGTATTTATGGCGAAAAAAACAATGGAAAAGTTACCGTAAAATATCTCTTCTAATAATATGGATATTTTTTTTTTCATTTAAATTAAGCATTTCATAATTTTACATCAATGTTCTTTAGTTTGAGAGAGTATATACAAGTGACGTATTATTAGTTAAAGAAAAATTTCTATTATTATACAACATATTATTTTGAATAATAACAGAAATTTGTTATAATGAAACGATTGAAATTAGATCAGATTATATGTATGTAGGGATGAGGTACGTTGGCTCATATTTCAGGAAAGCTTAGCTTGACTTATTATTATCGTGCATATGAACATTCAATTACAATTTAACTCTAACAAAACCTTTATATATTTTCATATTACAGTAAATTGTAAAATAGTTCACATTTATTTTTCTGCGACATTTTATTATTCAATTATTACAAAATAACTTTAAGAGATATATCTTCAGTTACAATTTAACTCTGACAAAACTTTATATATGTTCATATTACAGTAAACTGCAACTGAAATAGTTCACATTTTCTATGATGACATTTTGTTATTCAATTATTATACAAAATAACTTTAAAAGATATAATCTATACTAAGAAATATAAAGCGGTCTATTTTATATTTCAATTGTGATTTCATGGATTTTTCATATAGACCGTAATCAATTTACCTCACTATCGGGAAAAGTTAGCTATGCAATGTAGCGTATTAGTATGTCACTTACAAAAGAAACTATACAGTGTATGAAACCGTTCTTAATATGAAAACGTAAAGATGTCTATCATATTAGTACATTTTAATTATAATTATTTATTTAAAAAACCAAATACCGAAAATTATGCCAATGAACTCCGATTTCTCCTACATGAAAACGTGTCATATCAATATATCATTTCAATATATTTAAATATAATCAAACAAGTAGTTGTTAAAATTTTAATCATAATGATTATATCTTTATCATAATCTATTACTCCTAATGTGACTTCTATAAGATTTTATAATAATACATATTTTGCAAAAATTTTCTAATACGTATGTGGGAACATACTTTGGTATATTCACATTAAACTACAAAATCAAATTTATGACTAATTCAGCGGCCGCTTTCAGAAAACTCCCGACATATACACTGAATGCACATGCATCAGAACGCTCGAGAGTCGCTGCCAACTCGACTTCTAATTTTTTTCTACACAAATATGGAATTATTCTTCGTAGTAACTAAATACATATGAATAACAGAACGCATTTCCGTATTTCCATAATTACGACAGGCATTTTCAATTGAAGCCACTTAAAAGTTTATTTCTATGAATAAAAAGTCAATCCGCTTATATCGCAGATTAATAAATAAAACTAGATAATATTAGAGGAAAATTGTCGATACCATAATGGTAATAATTTTTTTTTGGAAGATTTTTCCCGTAAATACAGAATTATCTTCAATAGGGCTGTTTGATCTATATAGAAATTAAGTTAGTTTATGAACCGTTTTACAGATAAGTATACAAAAGAGAAAGAGGGGGGGGGTTTACATTGCATTATTTTATATTCAAAACTATATTAGAAGAAAAATAAAAAAGAGAAAAATATAAGTAAAACAGATTCAGGAAACTAGGAATATATATAAAAACAATAATGTAATATTATCAATATCCATTATTATTTGAACTATGCAATTTAAAGAAGAAATTTTATTTTCGTATTTGTAGAATTCATTTTTTGATTTTATATAAAAACAAGCCACAAATATATAAATTATGAATTTTTAATTAAATTGTTAAATCATTTAAGTAGTTCGTGTTTTTATCAATATTAATAAAGTATAATTTTTAATTTCCGAAAAATAAGGAAATATCTCTTTAAGAAATTTATGTATCAGTATAATATTTTTTCTCAATCTTTTGATACTTAAATTTATATTCATTCCATTATGTATTAAACACATTATGAATAATTTTTTATCTTATATATAAATTTAGGTGTAATATTTTGATTCAGTATAATTTTATTTTTTTTAATTTAAGACTTAAATTTAAGTTTCAAGATTTAAATTTAAGTTTCCTTAGAACGCTCTATACGATCGATTTGTCAACGACGCCCAGTTACCGAACTTTTTGATGGCAGCACACTCTGCGAGATACATTTGTTATAACACTCAAAACTTTTACTTGCACTGTACGCGCGCAGACTTAACTCAGTGGATTATCGCGGCCACGATCGATCGAGATTCTATATAGTATGTATCTAGAAAGCCACGTGCTCTCAGTTAATTACAGATTTCTTAATGAATAACTAATGAATAACTATGACTTCGACAAAGTTAAACTTACGCGCTGTCCGTCATTATTACTTGTGGTCATTAATTTTTTAATTTGCAATATTAAATATCTTTGATTTAAACGCCTTAGATTAAAACTTTGTGAGAGTAAAACTTCATGAAATGAAACTCTATGAAAATCCGCAACTGAGAGAAAATAAGACTTCTGATAAATTCTGTACATCCTCTCATATCTGTCACGTCGCGCAATTTTGATGACGCATATGTGTGCATCGCGTGCAAACGTCATCCATTCTCGTCGGGTATATGAAACTTCTGGCATGCAAAAGATTTCCGTATGTCAGTGTTGTATTTACAATAGCATGAATCCGAAAAAACATCACGATATAGATCCTTAACGCTACACGTAACGAGATATGCAAATAAAGTGGCTTAATCGTATTTAATTGATTCTGTCACAAATTCATAACAAAATCAATTAAATACAAACTCTGACTCTTTGTAGAACATTTCCTCTTTTCCCTCTATCAAACTCAACCCTGTTCAACTCAACTGTAATCCTTCAGCCGTGAGCGTAGATAGCGCATTTTTATCGCAACGCTTCGATATGTTGTCGTCATCGTCGTTGTCGGCATTGGTAACGAACAAGCTCGAAATGTGTGCAAAATGCGAATGCTCTCTTCGTGAGTTTATAGGAAAAATTTTCGTAAGGAAACTTCTTAATTGAGTGGGAATATGCTACGCGATGCACTTCGTACTCTTTGCATTTTTCCGGCCTCGCATTTTCCATACTTCTTCCACAAAAGTGCAACGCGAATAGTTGGAAGCTCGTAACTCCGTGAGATGCATTCTCGCCATCGATACAGCGAAGTGAAGTATTGCGAGATGGAAATCTATAATTTCCTGAGAATCGATCGTAGAGAATCGTATAATTTTAAATTAAAAAGTATTTTTTATATCCTTACGGAATATCATTATCGATCAAATGTACTGTATAATACAATATACAATATAGATATTTTTTTTAATCTAGACATTTTCCAATCACTTCTCATCTCACAAGCACAAGAAAGATCTGTAAACGCTCTAATTGCACAATAAAAGTGCTGACAGAGCGTAAACAAAAATTTGCATTTGGTTGCACGAGTCGTTGCTTTATGCGCGATGGAAGATAAACGAACATTACACGTTCGGGACTTTGCACTGCGCTTCGTAGGATAGCGCGATGGTTTTATTGTAAAGGTAGATGGATTAAGTGGCATTACTTTACACTGTCCTTTGTAGCCGAGGACAATTTATGCGAGACCGTTGCTTCGCATAAAGTGCAAGCGTTTCGGCACAGCGTTCCTTTTACTAATCTAATTACTTTATGTATACGCGTGTGTGTATTCTCTTTTACGCAATAAATCAATGGATAATTGTGCATGTTTTAAGATATTAAATATTATTACTGATGTTATTCTGGCATATTTTAAGAGAGCATGGATACGTGAAATATTAACTTATTTATCTGTAATGTATCTTTATGTTTTAATTTAATTTGCATCTATAGATCTTATATGGCAAATAACTGTTTGACAAACAATTTTTACAAATTCATGATCTCAAATTGAAATAAAATATGATTTGTCATTTACCGATACGTGGTGCAGCAGCAACATAAAGTACGCGTTGAACTGTAAAATATGTACAAATTATAGCGCGCCTCTAATAATTAATATTTCAAATAATTATCATTCGCATAAAATAATTGTAAATAATTGATTTGCAAATGAAATAGATTACTTATCTCGTGATTGTTCCGCTGTTTCCCGATATCTCCTTAAAACTCTTCTTCTTTCTCTTTTGTTTCATTATTTTTTTTCTTTATTTTTTTCATAGCACAAATTCACAAAAATATGATTAATTATGACCACGCATTTGCTCATAATTAGAATACTTTCACCGTAATACTGCGTAATACGATTAATAAAGTCAATTAAATAACTAATTAAAACACAAGGGATTTTATGAAAATGAACAATCAAATGCATCTCCTGTATTGCAAATACATTTTGAGATCTCACGAAATACTAGAAATTAATATATTAAATATTATTAATATTTGTATTAATGAGTTGTAAATTATTGTGTATATTGTTAATATGTATTAAAAAGGTACAATATAAATCACGATTTTTCGCTATTTGAATTATTTGTTCTGATTTATAATTTATTGTATGATATTTTACACTTTTCAAAACACAAAAATTAAAACAAGCCATATCTCAATTCAAAGAGCGATGCAAGAATTATATTTAATTAAATATCTTTAAGAAAATTGTTATTATAAATAATAGTTTAAAATTTTTATTCCTTATCATTTCTGCTTTAAATGAATAATAAACTGCAAAATATTTATTCCAATAAATCGCCTCCATACATTTAGGAGATATTTATCAATTAAAAGTAAGTCAATTTTGTGTGTGTGTGTGTGTGTGTGTGTGTGTGTATGTGTGTGCGTGCGCGCATGTGTGTGTGTGATCACGAGTTATTGATTGTTAATTATTAATAATTATTAATAATTATTCGCGGACAATAATCGTGTAATGTTTGTAATAGCACATTTTTTGCGCCGTAAAAATTGAGACTTCAATACCATATATCAGATAGATACCTATAAAACAGCTACAAAGAATATAAAACAAATTATCCTTAATTATTAATAGAGAATTATCAGGCTTGATGTCTTTATTAGTACTTGCTATGATCGCGTCTTAAAAGACAATAAACATGAAAGAGAATTGCCCGCTCAAGTCTCATCATACAAATGATACATATACTTGGCTTTACGTACGTGTAATACGTGTCATAACAACGCAAACACCAAGATCCCAACCGGAGTTTCACAGAAGTTTAATGTAGAAAATAAATTTCATTGTATATTTCGTTTCTTGTAATTTAAACTAGTTATGACAAACGAACTGTTATCACGTTACACAGTAAACTCAACATATATTAAAATAACAAGATTAAAGTTATCTTCTTACAAAAAAAGAAATGTATGCGATATTAACGTTTTTTTTCGGATTAATCTTTTTTTCAAATTTTTTAACGGATAAAGTAAAATATAAAGCAATTTTAATGAAATAGGATAATGAGAGATTAAATTCATCATTAAAAATATTTGAAAAAATAATGTATAATAATAAATTAATTTTCATTTTCGAATCAAAACAAAGTTGACGCCATTAACGTTATTATATTTTAAAATTACATTTAATTAATCGTTTTAGATATTATTAGTGTTATTAAAATCAATCGTACAAATTTTTATATTAAAATAAAAAAAGAATTATAATAATTGCAATGTTCTAGAAATCAATATATATTATTTATATATAAGAAATTGTATTATATCAAAATTTTGTTATGTATGTCTTGAAATTTATATACTGATTTTTCAATATATTTTTATTAATAAAAAATTTAAGACTCCAATTAATATCCAGAGAATTAAAATCGCTAAAGCTCCGTATAATCACCTTCTTATGTTACGTTAATATTTTAAATATAACATTATATTTTTTATATTTTGCATCTGTATCAAAATATAAGATACAAAAAATTAAAAACATAATTTATAAAATAGAAAAAAAATATTTTTTGTATATAAATTGACATTAGATATCATAAATATTATAATAAATAAAAATATGAAATTTGAGTATTTCAATTTTAAAATAAAAGAGAGAGAAAGAAAACTTTTCATTAAACATATTCAGAAATGGCGTCATAATATTTATTGGTAATGGCATTAGTAATGGCATGTCAGTAAATTCTGTTTGTTTCAATTTATTCAGTCATTGACATGTTTAGCGAACAGAAATTTCGCAATATATTTTACAAATGGCTTACTTAGTGTTTATGTATATACATCACTCTTTAAATAACTCGTAAAAATTCAGTCAACAAAATTGCCGACTTCTCGCGGCATGCCGCGATATGTCCTACATCTTCGTCACATACCGCGACCGTAAAATTCAACTTCCTCTCATCTTCTGAAGGAAAAGCTATTTTCCTTAGAGCGTGGCATCTCACGTTGTTGCAATTGCGATAAATTATAGCGCACATATCTGCGTTTACCAATTATATTAGCGTCGCAATTGCAGTGGCAATGCAAATAGTTCGCGATAGTTTATAGGAAGAGCATTTTATTCACTGGAGTATTTCAACACACGACGTGTGGTCGGTTTTCAACAGCCACGGAAACAAATATCTGTTTCGCATTTTGCTAACGAGCTATCATTTTATACAGAATGAAAAATATCATGTTTTAAATTTTTTTTTAAAAGTACATTAATTTATGATTTATAAACGGTAATATCGAGAAATAACATTTTTAATCGACTGACCTTTTAAAGTGACATATTGATTTAAATAGAAAGCAATATATTTATTGATAACTGTCCGCATTACTGCTTTGTGACTGTCACGCATTTATAAAAATTGATAGATACCTATAATATCTTGTGTTATTAAGGGAAGATAATTTTTCTATAGGATACTGCAGTATTACGCATTGTAAAGATGTCGAAGCATTTCCGAAGCGCGAAGATCGCGGAACCATTTTTAGTCGCGTCTGTCACCGCGGGAATGCCAGATAAATCGATCAGCGGCTTTCATAAAACGCGTTTTTCCTACCTTCCATTTGGCCTCATAAAATTCACATAACCGAGTTACATTAGATGATACTAGCTACTATTGCTACTGCTGCTGCCAGCCGCGAATTTAAATTCAATACGCAGAAGTTCTTCTCGCGCTAGAGGCGGGCGAACTTTTCTCGTAAGTCAGTTTCTTTGTATCGTTCACCAGACACGAGCATCATATTGAATCTCTCTTTGTCTCGAAGTACCTCTTCCGCATCGCAATTGCAATTACATAATGGCCATATGATACATTACAATGTGTAATATTTTCTTTTGTAAACCGAACAAAGGCTGCAGGCGCTCTACATAAAAAAATAAAACTATATTAAAATATATTAAATATAATACATAATATGTAAAAATGTAGTACCAATCACAAGAGAGTGAATGTCATGATTATAATGTCATGATTATAATGTCGCAAATATTATACCTTCGAAATATCTTTATACAGAGAGAGATCGGTTTTGAGGATCTAGATATTTAGGTAAATATAGATCTGAAAATTTATTGGAAAATTTATTGGAGCAAAATAATTATGTACGAATCTCAGGCATGATGAGTAATGCTGCAAAAAGTTCTGACATTCTAATAACCAGTTTGAGCGTTTTTTATATAATTATTTTTATAGCCTAATAAAATTATTTTCAGATCTGTATCTAGTTAAATTTTTAGATACTTTGGCAAAATTGTTCTTCCATGTATTTTCTTGATAAACATTAAATATTATAATAATAAAATGGGATATTACGACAATTACGTTTATCGCTTATAAAGCTTTATTTTTTAACAAATAAAACTATGTAGAGTACGTTTTTATATTGATTGAAATATCGGTTCACAAGAAAGATCACATAGATTGAAGCTATAGTTATTAAATCGCGGAATGCTACGATAAAATGTGCAAATTCGTTCACAAAGGTAAGTGTTAAAAGTAACAGGAATTCAGTTTTCAATATTAAATCCTGCTATAGCAGTGATTGTCCGACCACGGCGAGAAAAAATATAGTCGATAGAATTTCCATCACATAGCTTACCAATTTCCTGTATTGCCTTCACTACTGTCGCAATTTGGAAATTCTCGAATCTTACTGCATGAGATATTATATTGTTATATTTGTTTACATGAATAAAACACGTTCACGATTAAATACATATTATATATTATTTATTTGATAGTTAATAATGTACTAATTGTGCAACAAAACATTATAAAATTATCAAAATAAATATATACATAATTTATATATGTATATATTTATTAATATTACGTATTTGTAACAGCAGGCTATTAATATTTAATCCTAAATGATAATAATAGATGATAAAACATATCTACTTTTGTTACTACGGTTAATAGAAAAGTGTATCTTTATGCCACATATTGAAGTAAAAATATAGATCTTGTAGGCAGAAAATATTAAAAAAAAGAATGACATACTATTTCACACCAAACGAGCGACATTTCCGGCAATTTCACTGTATCGTTTATTTGCAAAATATAGGTTCCGAGATAAAGTTCGCCGGGAAACTATTTCACGAGCGACAGGTGTTAATTCCACGTTGATTACTTTTACATCGTAAACCGGCTAAATGTTGTCGATTCGGATTGTTACAGCCTGCGAAATACATGCACCGCAATGGGATCCCATTAACAAACTATTTAAATTCCACAAATTAATTTAGTCCCGCCGCTGAATATGTTAACAGTGATTTCTATATATGTGGAGTATATAGAGATATGCTTGAGCTCTTAAATTTCTCTCAAACGAGTTATTTTATCACTGCTAATATCATATCTTTTTATCATTTCATTATCGCTACATTGTGCGCAAATATTGTTACGTTAATAAAATAATGCAGGTAACAACAATACTGAGACAAATATATTTTTAGAATTTATAGACATCTCGGAAATGTGAGAAAATTGCTTGGAATGTTTCGTCGCTGACTCGTTTATCACTTTTGAGCGTTTCGCAAAAAATCCACCGGTACTTAGGCATTCGCGCATAGTGCACGATAGTTTCTGTTATGAGATAGCTGGATGCCCATAACGCCAAACTTTCTACAAAGGCCCGTTTTTTTCCATGAATATATAACACGACATAAAATATCCTGCATATCCAGTGCGTATCGTGGTAAAAGCCTCGGGATATTTTTACGAAACTACTGCGACTTTCCAATTTACTCTGACGAAAATTGACTAACCGATCTTAATATACAATATGTTTAAATGATACTTAAATAAAACTCACAACGCTCTTTTTTAAATATAAATATTATGTTAAACGCCGTTTCTCCTCCGATTATCTCTAATCTATCTAATAAACTTTTAAATCTTAAAGGAGAGAAGACGGTGCTGGAAGGAAAAATATAATTGTTTTTATAGCAATTAAGTTATTAATCATGTATTTTGACAATTTAATTCGATACAAACTAAATTTACATCGCAAACAATATCTATATTTAAAGAAACAAAGAGCTAAAAAAATATTAATTTTTAGTAAAATATATAATAAAACCGTCTCATTTATCTTTAAAATGATTCCTTAACAGCTCAATTGCAAACGCTAAAGACAACTATATTTTTCGATCTGTCACCGTGACATCCTTAAATCTTAGAATCAATACTTTCTTTCTAAAGAATTATTTGCTCAAGCGAAACTTCCAACGATAAAGCAGAATGAAATGGAGAATGAGAATCGTATTGAATTAGCGCGCGATTATTATTGTTTGTTTCAGTGACGGGGCTAGAGCCAGACTTCGCTTACCCGCTGGAGAACGTAACGATCCCGCAAGGTCGAGACGCTACCTTCACCTGCGTGGTGAACAACCTCGGTGGATACCGGGTGAGTCCTTCCTCCTCCGCGAGCGGAGATCACTCTGGCAACGTCAAGGGTAACGCCCGGGTAACTATTTTACCATTAACCTGTGTCCGCCTGTAATGGACTACTACCTTATCTACTACTACCTACTACTACTAACTCTACTACTGTCACTACTACTACTGCACTACCTATATGCGCGCGTGCCTGCACTTCACAGCACTGCATTTAACTGCACTACCGCCAGCTATGAAAAATGAGAAATATATATATATATATATATATATATATATATATATATATATATAAAGTATATATACTACCACAGTCGCCAGAGCAGCCATCATCACTAACCATCTCTCTGTACGACATCCATTTTCATCTATCAGTCCGTATACAGGCACTGCTCGACTACGACGCAGCAACCGAAGTTTCATAGTCTCTTCACGTTCCTCCTGTCTCATTCTCTTCGTTCACTTCGTCTGAGAAATACCGACAATTCACACCGAAGAGAGAGAGAAAGAAAGAGAGAGAGAGAGAGAGAGAAAGAGAAAGGATTCTTTCATGCGAAATTATTCACTAAATGGTTAATGATCGCGCCTTCACGCGTTGAAAGAATGCATATCGTTATTCGCGTTATTATAATCAATAATTATATACATCTAATCTTTATTAAACAAGATGCATCGTAATAATGGCTTCCCCGTTTTGTTCGCGTCGTTGGATTATGCATCGCGAGTTGCCGCAACTAAAATGCTGGAGCTATCGCTAGTTATCGCGAAATATGGTTTCATGTTTTAAGATGGCATCTTCTCCCTAATGTTCTAGAGTGATTTGAAACGCAAAGTAGATCGAACGTTTATCGAGATCGGTGTTATCAATATTAACGCGTCGCGTAGCCAAGATGAAATTTATTCGGATCGATCTATCGATCTCCACCTTTGTCCTTTCTCTGAAAAGAATTCGAATCGCGAGAGGATGAATGGATACAAAAAAGCCGATCTATAGTTGCAGCTATTGTTTTTTTTTTTGACAATGGCTTTCGGGCACATTGCCCACTCCTATTTCCATGGAGTCATGCTTTCCAAAAGACCACGTCCAATATTACTGGCGGAAAAATTTCTTTGATTTCTCCCAGTGGACGTCCGAGATAAGATCACAAGCAGCGTGCATTGATTTTATTAAAATATATATATATATATATGTTAAAATATTTATTATTACTTAGAATTTATTTCAACGCAGAAAATTGATGTTTGAGTAGTTCTCTCACATTTAATTTTCTGTTTACCAACAGTCAGAAAGTTTCAAAAAATTGAAAAATCATTTTCGTAAAAATAATAACACACATTAATTTTTTTCAGTTGAATATAATTATCAATTTTATCAAGTGTCGATAAAATAATTTAATAAAGTTATCGCAGCAAAAACTTTAAATTGGATAACGAAATGTATCATATCAAGTAATAATAATTATTTAATAAATATTCTGATACACAGATTTCTGATATACAGATGTTTTTTTAATCTCAATTCAATTTTATATGAAATTTTTAATAACTTTTTCTGACTCGTTATTTTTAAACGGATTGCTTGTATGATGTTATTTGCACTTTTTTTGGAACAACTTGTAGAGAGCTTAGAACCGCGTGTAATTGCGTAAGTTTCACTTTACACTTCCCGGTAATAGCGCGATCCCCCCAATGGAAGGAAGATTGATCAAGGCCGGCACACAGTGCCGCTATATGTAGCGAAATTGATTTCACACGGAAACATATCGCCGATGTGGCGTATTAAGCGCTTTACGGCTCCACTTGTTGAACTGATAACTTCCCGATAGCCGAGGTTTCCCTTCCTCTCATCTCCACGGAGACCTCTCGCCGGGGAAAGAAATTTTGGCGCCGTGCGCGCGACCGTCGTAGGTTTTAATTAAACTTGGCACTGTCAGAGTTTATAACTTGTTGGAAAATGCGATTACTTCCGGCTCGCCCGCGTTTCAACTTCTTTCTTTTAACACGGTCGGACAATCCTCCACGCGGAAGTTTACGTTCCTTCCTAATAAGGATCATCGCGACGGTTTCATTATTTCTTTTCTTTGTTCTTCTACATTATTAAACGTATAGAAATCTATGAGCGAGAGGGAAATTTTGCTTCGTAGAGATTCGTGATTACTTTCGTCAATCTTTCACAAATCTTTCATAAATCTCGCAACTAAAAATATTTCAGAGAAGATTGAAAATAATAATACCCTGATTGTTCATTTCATAAAATAGATAATAATAGCTTCTTTTTTCTATTTATTCTTATTTTATTAGTTGTAATAAATAATTAAAAATTTTTAGGAAATTATTTACAACAGAAAATGTGTTATATTTCAATTTTATTTTTGTATAAAAATAGAAAATTGTTTTTCTGTAACATGTGAAATATTTTTTTTAAACTGAAATACCATCTATTGTCTAAAAAAAATAAATTCTAACCGATAAAATTTTCTTATTAAAATACAAAGTGTACATTTCGTTAATATTAATATTAAATCACCCTGCTTTGTCATCTTTGAAAATCTGAACAATTTCGATTATCATGATTTTAACAACGTATTTACCACTTTCCATCATTCGCAAACTGAAAAAAACATCAAAAAATCGCGTAACGATACGATAATCGTGTAATTATTGCAAAAGAAACATTTTGCCTGTATACATCGTGCATAATGATAAAATCTGGGAGATATGTTCATGCATAATTTATCATCGCGATCGATCAGCTCATGTGTGTCCATTAATTCAATTGATTAATTCGTAGCTCTTGATCATTAACAGAATCGCTCCATTATCAGCCACATAAAGCAATTGGTAAATAAATATCTATACTACAAATATCATATTTTCGTCAGAGTGATCTTTATTTACATTTGAAGCTAACGTATGTATTGATAAAAACATTTCATTTCTTCTTCTTATTCCTATAACTTTTCTTGCAAGACAAAAGAGCTGTAGAAGACGATTAGCGGATTCTTTGTCGAATTGAATTTCACTCCTCGTCTTGAATAGAAACTGGCAGAACGATAACGTCCAAATTAACATTAAACGCGCAATGAGTGCACTGCTTACAACTGTATGCCCTATGCTCTAAGCAAATCTTGCGGATCGACCAGTGCGAGCCCGAGCCTACAGCGAAGATGTTAAGACCTAGTATTCGGCTTTTCCGCTTGTTAGATTTAAGCTTCGATGCTTAATCGCACCCGCTGGGAAACCGAGGTAGTTCGGCGATTGGCCCTAGGCAACAGCATCTGCCTTTGCTTTAAATGATTGACAATTAACGAATGCAACAGTGCATATATCGCAAAAAATAACTGAAATATTTGTACACAACAATCTTGTATAACTTACAAACTCAGATTTTGTTATATATTAATTGTTGTTATGTCTTTAATTACAGTGATTTATAATAGCGTTTTTGAAGATATATAATTTTATGATAATCTTAGCTTACTTGTTTTAATACGCAATACTTTACAATTTATATTAAAAAAAGAGTAGATTCTGTTGCCTCGTTGGATAAAAGCATATTTGGAAATCTGGAGACGAGAAGTTTCGAAGGATATTTCAAAACAAGAATGATGGGCATGACAGATAAAATTAATAATTATAAGCGTTAGGCGTAATTACTTCCAGCTTCGAGCACATTCGTGCCAAACAAATACAATATAATTTTCATTCAAACATCTTGTCATTTCAGAATATATCTCGATTCTTTATCCGACGTAACGATTCTTTCTCATTTCAAGCAAATTACAATTACTTATATTTGTCATTGCACTAATTTCCCAAAATCGACATCACGATAAACGTTCCGTGCCTTGCCCCTCCGATACGAAAACATTCAGGTCCACATTGGCTTATTCACGAATGCACAATTTCTATTTGCACATGTGTCTGTTTACAATGCATAAAACGCACTTGAGATTTGAATGTTCGTGCGAAATGAAATATGGTGCAAGCTGCATTGGAGAAGGATTGAGATGCACATTGTTCGGACGTGTTATGCGCCCTGAGTAATTGCCGAATCCGAGGAACGAGACGTGCTGGATACGTATTGTTCTTAGCGTGTCACTGAATTCCTGTCTATATGCGAGAGGCATGCCAATGATGCATGAATATATGATAACGGAGAGTATACGAGGTTGCATGAGCATGTTTTTAACAGTAATCTATAAATTAGAGAAATAAAGGAGATATGTAACTTAATATTATAGAGTTTAGATCGATGATAGGTGATGATAGGTCGGCAGCAACAGCAATCAATTTTAGCGATTCAGTTAGAGACTAATGAATATCTTTCTCTTTTCGTATGAGTTTTGATTGTATCAAGGTTATGCATAAATGTCTTCTATATATCCTAGGACGTGTTGTCAATTAATAAAGTTAAGAGTAGGAAAAATTAATCGAGAATAACAAGCGTAACTAAAGATTTAGAAATTATGTTTGCACAAATAAATTTTGTAAACATTCTCGTCGGATATTTAATGTTAAATGTACGATTTTCTTCATTCATTTACATCGATTGCGTTACTCCCGAGGCGAGTAATCTCAAGCCGGATCCAGATCAAGTAGACGAGGTGCAAACAAACGTAAATGAACAGTGTTCTCACTTTAGTGAGAGCAGCATCGCCAATACTTATCGAAGTGAGTGATCTATTCGCGCTTGTTTGCTTCATCTGGGTCCAGCTTATAGCGTATTCGATGCGCTCTTACACAAAATGCAAACAAGACCAACGCTTTTATTCGTATCACCCGGTACGTTCGTGGAACGTACGCTAGAACGAGTAATCTCGTCCGAAACGTGCGTGTCACGTGGATCGGTTAATCGTTTGAATTCCGCGCACGCGGCTACGCGGATGAGTGCGTTTCGTTGTACCGTTGAGCGTGCCGTACCGTGCCATGCCGTACCATGCCGCGCCGCGACGCTCGGCGTTGTGCTCTGCCATAAAATCTAACATTTAACCCGCCGTTATCGTGTTCTTGGACACTGCGCTCAAATTTCGCGCACATCCGCGATGAAACAAGCAATGTACATACAATAAACAATTACGTTTATAAATATACAGAACACGCTCTCAAATTATGACT
>Ga0157364_1003279_pt1 | contig 15647 bp, 7 predicted proteins | sample AttsexASBM2_FD_111476 | JGI IMG/M metagenome (GOLD analysis project Ga0157364, IMG submission 111476) | Fungus gardens microbial communities from leaf cutter ant in Ribeirão Preto, State of São Paulo, Brazil - Atta sexdens ASBM2 | ecosystem: Host-associated > Fungi > Mycelium > Unclassified ...
TATATAAAGTACTTATGTTATTATAGTACTATGTACTTATAGTTAGCCATAATTTTATAGAATTTTCAAATAATATTGTATACACTATAAAATACCAAGAATGCAACTATCATGCGAATAATCATTAATATTACTTGACACAATCCCAATCTCCTAAAGAAGAAGCTATTGAGAGAACATGATCTTCTTCTATGCATCAATACACCTAGCGAACTCTGACAAAAGGGATGGTGGGAAGTAGAGGGTGACGAAAACTACTAAGTTCATGAAACAATCAGGCAGTCAGGGTGACAGCGAGCGCAGGCATAACGGCAGTCGTCGGCTTGAGGCGAGCAGGCAAGTTAGGGTGGGTACAAGAGAGAGGATGAAAAGGGAGAGAGAAGGAAGGAGAAATGGACGAGGGTGGGCAGACAGGTAGGCAAGCAGGCAGGAAGGAAGGAATGAATTGCGCCTGCGCGCTGAAACGGCCGGGCTAGACGCGAGAGCCGCCACTCCCGAGCACGTAGCGGTGTACCGCGGGTGCTGACCGAGTGTCCCCGCGAGAAGAGCGAGAGAGAGTGAGAGGGCGAGAGCGAGAGAAAGAGTGCGGAGAGAGCAGGCCGTGAGAGAGGTGACAGGAACAGAAAGATGTCCATCGTGAGAGGAGAGATCCTGCGGAAGCGGAGCTCATGGCAGGACACCGTCGGCGATCAGGAGGCTCCGACTCTGTAGGACGCAAAACGAAGGAGACGCACAACCTTCAGGAGGAGAGGATCCTCGACTCCCTCTTCCGCCGACATTCGTTATCCCTCGTCCGAGTGTTATCCCGGTGCCTCTTCCGACTCGAAAACACAGCGGGAATCGCGAACAAAACTCAGTGCTGAGCAGAAAAGAACGGAGGAGAGCGAGAGAAAAACGAGAGGAAGAAGAAGAATTACGAAAGACTCTCGGTGATAACAAATTTTCGCAAAACTATTCCATCTTCGTTTATTGCGCGGTGGCGAATCAAAACTACCGTAGTGATCTCATCGCGAGTGACTAAGCGCGCACAGGCGAGACAAGGAGAATGCGTCCGCGATAAAATTATTCAAATTGAATTCCAAGTGTCGTGATACTACGATATTACACTTCATGTCGCCGCACGAATGTTTATAAAAGTATCGTGAGTGATAGTGATAGAGGCAAAGGTGAGCCAGAAGATCAGGCGAAAGCGTCGAGAGCTGAGAGAGAATCGTGGACGAGCGACGAGCCAGAGAGCACACGGAGAGGAGTCTGAAGAGGAAGCAAGACGGGGGTAGGAGGGTGGGCTGGGCGGGAGGGAGGGAGGGAGGGTGAGACGCAGACGACACGCAGAGAGGCGCCGGGTCAACGCGCCAGGTAGCAACGCCTCAGGACAGCCGTCGACGTTCCCTTCGTCGTCGTTCTCGTCCTCGCCAACGTTTCAGCGGCGAGGTGGTGTCGTGATTCCTCCTCCTTAGAACGTGGACAACCGCGGCGACTCCGGGGGATGACAGCCATGGGGTCCTTCCACGCCGTCTCCGGGTGCTTCGTTCTCCTCGTGGCTACGGTCGTCCTACTGCCCGCCACGCATCACACACCGTTTGCATACGCCGCGTAAGTCAGCCGTTTTTCTGTATGCTTAGACTTTTAGACGATTGGATGCATTAGAGTGCACTGATACACATTAAAACCGTTGTACGGTTAATCTGATCTAATGACTATTGTAAACGTGAAATGTAAACATTTTTAATTACAAAGTACAACATACATTTTTTGCCGAACAGCGTATAATAAAGTGTATTAAGAATTTCGCGGTTTAATCCATTTCTATGTTATTTATGTTATCTTCACATCAATTTGTCACAGGGACTTTAATGTGCACCAGGGGGGATGCACTGAGTGCGTCCAATCAAATTAGACAAAATATAAATAACAGGCGAGCGTAATATGAGAGTAATATGAGATTGGTATGTGGTTTTCAGAAATAAATGCTGAAAGACGTATAATGATAGAGTAATTTTTATAGGAATCGTTGGTATTTTTTACTAATAGCTTGAATCTGGTCGTCTTCTGTATTACACGAAGTACGAGTGGAGTGTCAGAAAATAGAATTCTACGCGAAACATCGAGATAGCGAGTTGTTGATGTTTTCTTTACATTTGCAAAGCAAAGCTCACTGTTTTCGGTAGCTATTTAACTGTCTTCCCATATTTAGGAATGTCCGAAGGCATATATATATGTGTGTGTGTGTGTGTGTGTGTGTGTGTGTGAATAAAATAATTAAAGCGAACGTACTTGAATTTTGATAAAATAAAAGTATAATAAGTGGAAATTAAACTAATAAGAACAAATCAAATAAGAGAAAGTATCCTATTTTCGGTCGAAAGTACTTAATATTGAATTGTCCGGAAAGTTCATGCCGACTAACCTATATAATTTAATAAATGTATACTAAAATTTAAATCTTCTGCGTTTCAATTTTCCTTCAAAATCGGCATGAACTTTCCGGACAATCCAATATGAATTTGTAAATTTATATATGAATATTATTAAGCACCAAAATTCGCTTCGATCAAAAACAGAATTTTTTTAATCTTACTTGAGAAAAAAGAAATTAATACTTTATCTAAACACTTTTAGTAGATTAATAGAGATAATGTTTATAAAGTTTTATTATAATAAAAGTTGATCGATTTTATCAAATGTAAAAATAATTAATTTGTAGTATTCTAGATTTTATTCTCATATGATTTTGTTAGATATCACATTGGAATACAGCTTTCTCGCGAGAGATTTTAAATATGTTTCATTCATATATTATTCCTATCAAAAATAACAGTAATATATCAGTATGACAGGAGATCTAATTGATCTTCTGTCATACGATATATTACTGATCATATTTCACACATTCTCTTGTATTTATATTTTATAATATAAAGACAATGATATATGTTTTTCACAGTAATTACTCCAAGAAAGATTCTTGCCAGATATATCACATCCCTTCCATATTAATGTTGTGAAAAAATATTGCGCCGGGCAAATCGTGACGAATGACATCTTCCTTGCGATAAGCGTCATTCATTATGCTACTTCGACGGAAATAACCAAGTTTTATTACGCGATCGTGTCTGACGTCAACCCGCCCGCTGCCTACTATCAAGAGCAAACAAGATAGATTTAGCCTTTGACATAACGGGCGCCACAATGAGAGTAGCGCGTAGCTCTCTCCGCCGTCTGGATGCACCTCCGTGATTGCATGTAAATGAGCGGATACATGCAGTCACGTTGTATTCCCTAGTGTATGTCTTACTACCACGCGCAAGCTCTTTCCATGATCACAATGACACCATCCCTTGTGCCTCCAAGGCGACGATAAGGAGACTCTCTCTCTCTCTCTCTCTCTCTCTCCCCTCTCTCCTTATCGTTCCTCTTCTTCCCCTTCTCTCTTTCTCGTCGCGTTTTAATAAGCATAATACAATATTTTACATCATGCATGCAGTGATCGTTTTAAATTATCTATATTTTCCTAATTAATCGACAATATCAATATAGTAAGCGTAAATTCTTAATTATTAAATCTGATTAAATGTGATGCAAAACTATTATAGCGATATCGGTTGATTCCAATAAATAAACGATTATTATTATTTATACTAGATTAAAAATCAATATTAAAATTTTTTAAATAATTATACACAAAGATTTATAATATTTTTCAAATATTATATAATATTATATAATAAAATATACAAATTAAAAAAATCCTTTGATGTATTCAGTACAAAAACCATATTTTCATTGAATTAAAAGATTAAAATTAACAAAATCGTTCATTATAACATTCATTATAATTAAACCATATAACCAACCCAATAAATTTTTCCAGTGATTTTCAACTTTTGTCATAATTAATGGAAATATTTAAATACATACACATATGAACTTTATTGTCAATTAGAAAATGTTACTTCAAGCAGAAACAAAACGATAAACTGGCGAATAGAAAGAACAGAAGCAGACATGAGCAATAGTAACAAAGCGCAAACAATGTCGACATTGGAATTGGTCGATGCTACACCCGCTCATCCGTTGATCGCAATTCACTAGTACGTATTAATAATCCGCAAATATAACCAGCAAAGATATCTGCAGCACGAGCCAGCGCTATCGATCACTTTGCACGAAACATTCGACGCGCTGTACTTGCGACCAACGCGACGGCTGCGTTCAATCAGATTCTTTCCCTGGCCGCTGTGATACGTTCCCTTACTACTGAAATCTTAATACGGCCATTGTAGTAAGGTTTATTTTATTTATTTTATAAATAACGTCAATAGTACAATTATCTTCTAAACTCCTAAAAATATACTTGAATATCTTCTTAAACAAGAAGTAATTCAAAGTTAATTGATATTACTTTTATAATCTTTATAATGTAGAAATTTTTAAGTAATAACGTTGAAAGCATGTTTTATTTTAACTTATTCCGAATCAAAATTCTCAACAAATTTGAATGAAAATTTTTGTTCAATGTAAAAACATATCTACTGTTTTATAATAATGCATTTTTTAATCATAAATTAAATCGTTGCGATTATATCATAGCTATTTAATTTTCTGAATGAAAACTATACTTAATATAACGACAAGTTGTATGTACGGTTTTCTTTAGCAAAAGTTATGTTATAAGTGATACAAGAAATAGTCTCAGTTTCGAGGTTAGACAGTGAAGGTTTTCTACACACAATCTACTGCATTTATATTCCAATAATCACAAATATAGATTCATGAATAATCACAAAATGTAATGGAGACGTAAGTTTAAATTGTGAAAACGAGGATAAGAGGACTTAGTCAGTGGCATTGACTGCGTCGTTATCGATATTCCCGTACGTTTCGGATTGTCTAACAAGACACGTATATTTAATATACGAACTGGGATAACTGCAGTCTTTATTACTTTTTTGTCCCTATTAGTGTACTTTTGTATTTAAATAAATCATAAAGAAAACTAACACAAATAAATAAAATAAGGTATTTTTTTATTAAGTTAAATTATTAATGTACACAATACCAATTCGACCAAAAATAATGTTCTATTTTTTAAAGTATAGTAAAAATTTTTAAAGTATAGATAAAGATTTGAAAGATCTGAGCAATTTATATAAATCTAGTAATATCGCAAAATTTTAAGCTTATCCCTCTTAGTACATTCTGTTGAAGTCGAGAGTGTTACTAATGTACATTGAAATTGTAAGTATAATTAAAATAATGATTTATGCAATATTAATTTGAACAATTACTTTATTTATTATCTGTTTAGTAACTATATGTAAAATGAGTCAAGATGCGAATAGATACACAATTGAGCGTACATTAATAAGGCCATCGCTTTTTGAAAAGCTATATACTAATAAGAACAAAACATTTCTATTGTTATTAAAAACAAAAAATATTAATTTTTTAGATTAAAAAATATTATATAAAAGAGAAATAGTTGAAAAATCGATATTACAAGTAGACAAAATTAAAAGCTACAATATTAATAATTATTTCAGTAATGAGAAAGTTGGTAAAAAGCCATACTAATAGGAACAGTAATTCTAGTTAATCAGAATTTTATGTTCTTCAGATACTAAAGACAATTTCTCTGAAGTATCAGACAATATTATCCATAGTGAGATAACCACTATCGAAACAGTTTTAATTCGCTACGCTATTACGCGCAAAGAAGATGATAAACGAGTAGTTACATGTAGTCAGAAGGATTATCAATATTTACGCTCTTCCGATGAGCGGAGCCTCGGTCGTTCCACCTGTTTCCTTCTCGAGTGGGTCGCGCTTCTCTCTGGCCTCCTTTAAACCTCTATAAGTACCAACTGCGGAGGTACTATAGCATAGTATCGGTGATCGCAGTAGAGCTCTCGAGCAAGAGGGTGCTTCCAACGTGGCAGGGCTCCAAATCCTCCTACGCCGCCACCCTCGCCAGCCCACCAGTGACTAGAATTGTCGCCTACTCTTTGGATCGGTAGCGTACACCAAAACCCCCATCTCTTTACAACGAGAAAGAACACTCTTTTTGCTTCACTCTGCCATCCGGACGAAGCTTGATCCGAAATCCCAATTTCACCGCACTATCTTCATTCAAGTTTCCATCATCCCTGATAGCTTCATTATTTAAACCTAGCAACAGCAGTTATTAAATGGCAATTATTTTGATAAAAATATAACAAAATGTTAAAACTTTTTTAAAGAAAATGAGAATAATGCTCGATAAATTTACCAGCAAAATTGCTGAAACAGTAGTACGAATCAACAACAAAGACGGTTTATCATAGCTAAACGTTCATTCGAACTTATTTTGAAATATCTAATATAAAATTTTTTTTATATATCTTTGTTTTTTCTTGTAAATGTATATGAGTATAAAATATAGCTCATATAACTCGAGATATTTGATTTTAAATATTTGTTAAACAAATTTCGTACATGAATTACTTTTCTAAATTTACATTCTTTCAATACTGCTATGCTTCTTCAAAACTAATGACATATTTCATACACCTTTATTTTAATTTTCGCAAATAATTTTATTTTAAAATACCTAAACATATTTTTATACAATTATCAGAAATTATATATTCAGTTCCATTTCGGACTACGAAAAATGCTAAAGACTGCGATTATATTATGAGTAATTAATGATTATCATCGAAAATATCCATTCAAGGATTTCACGAAAAGCATTATCTATCGATCGTGAAATCTTTCATCGGATAGCGAACCATGCGACTCTCGTAGAGATAGAAAAATCCCTTGGCAACTTTCCGGAATTGGAAACATCCTGGATTATCATCCGGTCGAGAATCGTCGTGTTTTCGTCGCAAGAGCATCGCCCACCACGGAAAGAGTCGAAATCACGCCAAATCATACTACTTCAACTGACCTATTTTCTGCGATAATATACAGACGCATGTATTTCTGCAACGGAGCGGATTGTTGTTTTCCTTCGCATATCCACTCTAACCTGGTCTGTAACCACGTTGGCAATACCACCATCGTTTGGAAGGATAACAGTGTGACAGCCGATGCCACCGAGTGTTTTTCCATTACCGCTTCGACTAGAAAAGATTTATCTTTCTAACGGTCCCACGGATATATCTGGCATCCTGTATTCGCGTAATGGAGCTTTAAATTTATTTCCACTTTCAGAAATGCTACTATGTATCCCAATCTATCCCAATATGAAGTCGAAGTCTGGTAACTACTGAAGTAACTACTGAATTTTTTATACGTTCCTGTTTAGGTTTAAGAAATCATGTTGACCACGCAAAGATATTTCCAACACGAGATATGATTATTAAATAAATGATCGCAAATAAATAATTGCAAACGTTTTGAAAAACTAATAAGAAATATATAGATAATCGTAAAAAACAAAACATTATCAGTAAACATATCAGGATGCGATTTTCATAGAAAGATCCTTTAGTAACTTCCCACACATTTATAGTAGTATTTGTAAAAGTATTTAACAAAAAAAATAGTAAATTTTATTATATTAAATTTTATTATATTAAATTTTATTATATTAAAACAATTTTTCATACTATATGTATCGATATAAATTGGTAATATAGGCAATGTAAAAGGTCAATGGTTACTCATGTCCCAATTTAAAAAACGGAACATTTTACGTAAACAATTAGTGACTGGCAGCTGGCATATAAAGGCTGACAGAAATTGGGCACAATAGAATAGAGAGACGCGGACAGAGAGAGAATGACGCTTCGTTCGCAAACAACCAATGCATATTTAATAGTGGACGATTATTAATATGCGCTTACGCGGGTGATTGATGAAACTACGACCATGCAAGCTTGAACAATTCGTGTCACGATTTATATGTTGTAATGACTATAGATCTGTTCTTTTATTTTATTGCGCTCTTAATCCTTATGAACACAAGATCTATTTATTTATATGCACTTCAAGAAAAGAAAGAATAAAAAGAGATTAATTAATTAATTTAATTTTGTAATTTAATTTTGTTTTTAAATTTAATTTTGTAATTAAAAAAAATATACTTTATTGTAAAAAATCCGATTATCTTCGCGAGAAATAAAAAATAAATTTATTTTTAAATTAGATTAAAAATGTTATATTACCCACTTACTTAGATTGCACGAAAAAGATTACGCATAAAAAAATTAAGCATACGTTCTTTCTTACAATAAGTCTCTCTTTCACGTTGTAGTAAGCATTATTTCATATCACGTCAGAACTCATATTTCTATCGACCGATATTATGATGTGAGATCACTGCATGACACATAACAAAACACATTTCCGATAGTAACTTCAAACTTAATCGGAATGGTGGTCGGTAACTCGACAGCAAAGAGGCGCGAGTGAAGACACGAGAGAACGGCATCCGGATCGACGAGCGAGCCCATCTAGTTAGCTGCAAATCGAATATTCTTCGGTAACTGTAATATCCGGTTGAGCCGCGCCGAGCATTCAAACGGCTGACTGTTCCTCCTGCTTTACCACTAGCATACCGAGTGCCATATTCTGCGTAGCAACGATACAGGAAAGCGTAGCCTCGATATTAATGATTTCATCCACTCACTGGATTCGTTCGCCTTTACTCAACGATTTATTCAAGCAGTTCTTAGGTTTTTGTTGTATAATGCTGACGTTACTAATTGTATGAAGACACGTGCAGCTTGCAACATAATATCTCTTTATTTATATATAAAAATATATGTTTAGATTCATTCCTCATAAGAGCATATTTTTACTCAAAATAAAATGTATAAACTTACATTTAATGTATTATATATAAATATTCTGAAATAATTCGCAGCATATACGACTTCGCAAAATTTCTAAATGTTTTTGAACATGTTGTAAAAATTTTCTAATTTAGCAATTGTTTATCTTACAAAACGAATGATTAACTATAATAGTATATATAATCTACTTATAGTTTGTCTGAAATTATTTATCTGAAATATAACTACTTTTTAAAACATTAGATATTATATTAGATATTATAAAGTTTAAGCTTTATATTTTTATAATAAAATTAATGAGATACGTATTTACTTGTATAAAAATGCTTTATGTAGAAATCATTATTTTATGTTGATTCAACTGATTTAAATGAAACTGTTTAAAAGAAACTACTAATACATGTCTCGTGATATGTAATAAATAACAGATAAGTTATTATATTACAATGTAAAGCAAATAACTAATGGCACTGCACGTGTGCGATTTTCTTAAATCTCTTCTTCAGAAATTTTCCTCTTATTATATGACATCGTACATAAACTTAAACTTTTTTCTTGTATATTAATCGAGAGCATAATACGACGCGCTTAGCCTTCGAATAAACTTTTTATGAGACTTTACTATATATTTTTCACGGAACTGAGGTATCATGAAAGTTTTTGATTTTTGACAATCTCTTCGGTTATTCATTGCTGTTTTATATATTTATATATTATTTTATTTGATTCGAGTCGTGATTCCCTAGTGCATTTTCCGCTATAAATATCGCAGTAATACTACAAACGTGCTGGTTAAAGTTATTAGTGTCGGAGTTAAAACACTTGGACAGTAACCGCGATGTAGAGAGTCGAGCATAGCTCGAGCGGTCACGCGATACGGAGACTTTCCTGTCCGCTTCTGGATTTTAACTCCTGGCTTTTGCGTTCATAAATTCGTGCTGCGCGGCGAATGTCACGATTAATATGCGGTTGTTTCACCCCGTGCAACCCCTCGTCATCTACACAACTACCACATTGCGAAATTCGCGACCATGCCGTGACAGTCGCCATACTTTCAAATTACTTTCAAATTACCACTCGCCAAATAACGAAGATTCCACCACGCAACGCGAATGAAATAAACCAAATTATTACACCGTCGTCGGTGACCGCAAGAACGGATGAATTACAATACGTACAATCTATGTATTCTTGTTTGAATCGAAGATACGTCGACAGATAAAGATTTAAGATTGCGTGATTTAATAAAAAAGATATTTATTCATTATTATACATATTTATTCATTATTGTAAAAATAAACGTCTTACACAAAGTACCCTCTCCCCCTCCATTTACGTTTGAATATAATCTATATTAACTAATATAAAGAGAAGTTGAATAATTTAATATATATACATTATTGATTATTGATTGTGAGAGCAAAACATCAATTATAACAAAAATATACAGCAATAAATAATTATATTAAAATAGAATATCAATAATGGTATATGTATATAAGATGTAGATGCTTTGACAGCAATATTTTTAGATATTTTTTCGAGAGTAAATGATCGGGATGAACCTGTACCTTCGTAACATGTGAGTAGTCAAAGTCAATCGAATTATTTATAAATGAATGACAAGATGTACAAAGGTACATCACGAAGAAATTCAACAGGAATCGATTTGCGTTCAAGGATGAATGGGACGAAGAATAGCCAAGAACAATTACGGTAAGCAAACGTTATAACCAATGTTAGATACTAGATACTAGCGTAAAACCACATGCAAGTGGTAAACACAAGGGACAGGCAGAACAGTGATAAGCAAATAAATCAATATAGCCAGGTAAACTAACAAATTGCTCTTTCTCTTGCGTGTCACACACACACAAATCATATAAAGGGAGTAAACCATCAGTTCGATAATAGCAAATAAACAAATCCTCAGAATTTATAGAATGTAATTTACTCCTCATTTCAGGAATAATAAAAATAACTTTACGCAGCACAAGTAAGTTTAATTAGATTAATAGTAGTATACACATCTAGACGTGTAACATAATAATTTTCATTATACATTATAAATTTACGTAACAATTTACTTATATAATAATTAATATGTCAATCATAAGGTAGATGCGCTTCGAAAGTGACATATACTATTGGAAATGCAATTGAAGCAAAGAAAGAAATAGTTAGAGGAACAAATTGAGTACAGATATATTGGACAAAGCCAATGCAGCGCACATACGGGTTTGCAGGGTCTTGCAAATAAATCTTTGTAGATTCGAATATCACGCTTTAGATGAAACGATGCGGGTTACAATTAACTATGTCAACAGATGTACATATATACGTCACAAGATACTATACCATTTAAATCAAGAATATCGCAACTTAATCTTGACTAATAGTAACGAGAGATAAGCCAGAAAAACATTATTTTCACAGTCAAGTGAGATGCATACGTGGCATGTAAGTGCAATTCAGGAACTCTAATCTGTCATCGTCTCTACTATCGCGCAGTTCATCGTCCATGATAATCATCATACGTACGCATCATAGTGTCCACGAAGAAGGATTGAAGCTCTAAAAGCTTTTTTTCGCATGGAGGGTTGGAAATACGACTAAGTGATGGACGATGTAAATGTCTCCCCTAATGACGCGAGTTGACAAAATGATAAACTCGATGACTACTTGGTACATCGCACGTATAACGTACACGGGGTCGAAGACGAGCGAAGATGACGGGGTGCGGAATCGACAAGGAAGGGAAAACAACTTGCGAAGGTAGCCGAGAAAGAGAAGGGAGATTGTCGGAGATTGTGGGTGGCTGGAGAAGAGCGGGGGTTTCTCGCGTGCAGCCTTGACATGGGCCAGGAAATCAATGGGACCTCCAACACCGATGCAAACTCGGTCAACCAAGTCGCGCAAGCAACGGCCCACGTCCATAATGTCGTGCAGTACACGCGGATGTACATCGCTCCGTCGACCAGTAATCGATGCAAGATCTTGTTCTGAGGTACTGTCTTCGCGTTAACCATCGAATTTGTACATATTTAAATCAAGCGATGACATGAACCATCAATCAGCGCGCCGTTACTTCATTTAATAATAGACCGAAGATCGAAACGAGCAAATATAGATAAGCGATGAAAATAAACGTGATGAACCTTGTGAAAAAAGCATGTCCCGGTTACAATCTGGATCCTTAATTAAATCGACAGGAATAAAATAAAATGAATAATAATTTAATGAGAATCTCTTCTCTTGGAATCTATTAAAGAATACTTGAACAAGTATCAATTAATCTCAAATAATCTATAAACAAACTTGTCTTTCTGTTTATCGTCTTTTTTTTAATGAAAAGCCGTGCTATATCTTCTTCTGTAGTTGACTGACTTTATTTTTAATATATCATATCTTTATGAGCGGTACACCCGGATAATAAAATGCTTTGAAAGAAGTGCCCGCAATATCAAAACCAACGCGGCGTATATCAAAAAAGAAATCAGTATTCGTCATACATTCCTAAAAGTCGCGATCTCGATCCTACGTCCATCCTGTTGTCTATCGTGATGATGGCATCGATGCCGATAGGCAGGAAATGAAACGACATTTCAAAGGAAATGTCAAACAGTCCAGTAGGCACGCCTCGCCAATCAGAACAGCCACTCTATCTACTCTATCTGCTTGATTTCCCTACATCAGATATCAAGTAACGAAACAGATACCTACATTTCACAAATGATACTACATTGATGGATAGGTTGATTCATTGTTAAATTCATAATGTCAAATTATACCCAATTTGAGTTATTTTTAATCATATCTACAGATCGCCACTAAGATTGTACCAAATAATTTGATTACCCGTTAATTTGATTAACAACAATTTAACGTAGAAAATGTATTAAATTCAAATTTAGTTTATTATTTACTAAGTGCATATACATGATGTTAATATATAATACATGATGTTAACTTTGAAACTATAATCACAGAAATAGATTGATTTACATTCTGACATTGATGAAAGTTAAAAATAAAGTATTATTTAATTCAATAGATTGAATTATCATTGCTTTTTTAATATTTAACAATGTATATACATTTTATGTGTTAAAAAACTGCATGACTTCCTTACGTCGGTATCTTCAAAATATACGATTTGAATTGTCTGTGCTGGTTCAAAATCCAAATTTATTAAACGAGTTTATAATAGCGAAAAGATAGAAAGAAAAGAAAGAATTTACAATATGAAGGAAAGGTAGGAGGTCACAATTCGACACGTCAATTCGATTGACAAAGTGTTTCGTTATACATCGACATTAATGTTATTGATGAGAAACAACGGTCGTGACAATAGAGGCCGGCCTCCGACGTAACCCACAATCGCGGCCGTGTATCTGCATGCCAGAACCTTGACGAGAGCGCGGCCAGGGCTGCCAATCAATGACGAGGACATCACCCTCGACGACTAACGTCTGCGTCCTTGATCGTCCGTTCGCCGCCGCGTCGAACGCGGCGACTAAAGCCACTACACGTTCGGAATACTTGAGGCACCGAGGTCGAGTCAGGGCTAAATTCCAGGGCTAACTAACGGTAACGAAAGTACAATAGCATCTTCTGCAGGTGTATGAATTTAAAGGAGAAAGAGCTACATTTGCCGCGATAGAGTCAAATGGCTCGAGGACGTAGGTGCAAGCGCACAATCTATACTAGATGCTTCATGCGAACATGCCGATTAATCATTGTATGCAATCACGGACGTCGATTGGTAATTTCTATGTGAAATGAATACATATGTTATGCAAATAAGATTGCATCAATAGATGAATAAATATAATCTTGAAATATACATATATGCATATTTATAATGTATATATAATATTTTTAATTAAATATATATTGAAAAAAGTTGATCAAAATTTAAATGTCTAATAATAATTTAAAAGATGGTTAGAAAATTAATTAAAAATTTATAAGTTTCTGTAATAAATTCATTTCTCTTTATATATATATATATATATATATATATATATATATAATATATGTGTATAATAAATATATATAAAAATGAAAATTTCATTCTTACAGATTTCATGAGATTCAGAAATAAAATCAGATAAATATTATTTAATTTCTTAATTGACACGGTTAATTGATTAATCGGATATTTGTTTATTTCGATACACAGCACAAATAGCGACGTCGCAACATTATAATTTTTTTATGATAATTATTAAACTACTTATTATGTAATTCCTTACAATAACATCGACATCGAAATTAAACAGCCCCGTACGATGCACTCTAGTGAAATTACAAAAACCACGAGAAACTAGAAAAACCAACGGACTAGCGAAACATGTTTTGTAATTTAGCGCATGAATAGAATCAAGCGCTCGTGTCTGCGTGTTTGCCATGTGAATGAGTGTGCATCGAATTGTCGAATACGAATAAAGAATTTTTGTGTGTATGCATGTATGTTCCATATAGAAACATAATAAAAGAACTTTTTAGGTCACATTAAGATAATGCATCGCGATTACCGAATCGAAATTTGTCTAAAAGTTAAGTGAATGAAAAAACAACGAGCTGAATTTGAATAAAAAAACCTAGTGAGCATCTTCTAATAATTTACATACAACCATCTCGAGAAGATGAACATTCGTATGATGTTGCGAGCGACTTGTTTATTCACCAAACATTTTAGTAGAAGATATTTCACAAATTCTATAATAAATTATTTTTCTGTAATATATATAATAATCATTTATATTCCATAATTCTATAATATTTTTCTAAAATAAATCATAAATAAATTCTTCTCAATAATTATTTAACAAAGCGTCTTATATAGAGCTCAAAAAGTACATGTTCGTTATCAATTTTTAAATCAATGCGAAATATTTTACATTTTAACAATAAAATCTTAAATTATTACTATCATAAATTTTTTACTGGCAACTTACTGGTAAGGTGACCAAATAAAATTGAAAATATTAAAAATGTATGTTAGTGTTCATGTTGTGTCCCTGTAATTTAATTTATTAAATTTTAATTTTAATGGAAAATATCTACAGAAGTATTACGTTCTGGAATTTGTTATTAAAATATTTGCAGTCATGGTCATAGAACGCACTGAATATTTCAAGATGATGTTATAACACATCTATATGCCCATCGTCAACATGCCACATTGTTTGCACAAATGTCGTTCTTAATAGATTCGTGACTCTCAGATCTATCCCTAACTAATTTCACTCATCGTGCCAATAACAACCATAAACTATAAATACAAAATTGCGGCATAATCTCGCATCTTCGAGCGCCGGTGATTATATCCCACGCAACTTCACACATCGATTGCATCCTGTGTCAAGGTTATTTACTTTTATTCTTCCGACGCGCATTATGAATTTCTGATCAGCGTTGGGACACGTGCCCCAAGTCCATGAGAAATATTTATAACGTTATCGACCGCATTTCCGCGATGAGCGATCGGGTTAGTAAACGAAGTGCATATCATTTGTAATTACTAATTAGAAATTCATAATTTATAATGACGCAAGTTATTAACGTCATCAATCGGATCAATGCTGCTTTTTCTAATAGAGACATCACGATAAAACATTAACAAACATTTATTGAAAACATATAATTCACGACCGAAATAAAAAGAGATTTCACGGTCATCTTCGCAATGATTCAAGCAATCGTATAATTGGATAAAATCCTGCGGGCAATAGAAAAAAATTGGTAATTTCTTTGCTGGCAAATACGCAATTATTGACCCGTATTTACGTGGACCTCTCTCGAGTCAAGACGTATATAGCCGGCTGAAAAAAGCACCGACGATGTTGGTACCGACGA
>Ga0157364_1003280_pt1 | contig 15647 bp, 18 predicted proteins | sample AttsexASBM2_FD_111476 | JGI IMG/M metagenome (GOLD analysis project Ga0157364, IMG submission 111476) | Fungus gardens microbial communities from leaf cutter ant in Ribeirão Preto, State of São Paulo, Brazil - Atta sexdens ASBM2 | ecosystem: Host-associated > Fungi > Mycelium > Unclassified ...
AAGATGGGAGAAAGTAGTGGCCAGCGATGGACAATACTTTGAATCATAAATGTATAACCAGTTTTTTACAATAAAGCCTCGAATTTCGGAAAAACGGCGGAAGCAAAGTTGTACACCTAATATTATTATACTAATCAAAAAAATTAAAAATTCACAAAAATAGGCGGAATTCGATACCGCAATTGGGATAGTTACGATTATCGTCAGCTCTAGACGTAAGAAACCTGAGAATTTTATAATCAAGAAATATGTTTCTATGACCTTTATTAAAATTCCCTGTTAAAATAAATTATATTAATAAAAACAGACTAATTGAACAAAAGTTTCAATCTTTCGACTATATTTTTTAACTTAAATTGTTATAAAAAAGAAAAATTTAAAATATAATTTCCATAAAAATTTATCATAGGTAAAATTTATGCTATTTATTTATAATCTTCAATTCTTGGGCCAATAACAATTCTTTCTTTTATTCCTGTTTCAGCGATTCTTCTAAACTTTGAATTATTTTTACTATTTTCATCACATTAAAGGCATGTTTTTCCAAACAGTCTATTCTAATCCCTTTTGCATATAAGTAAATGGTATTTTAATCTTTTATTTTAAGACTTATTTATCTTTTTTATCAATGAGGGCAAGAATGAGTACAAATTAACATACTTTATAGTTATTTCTTAAAATAATTATTTCTATTCTTTATTGTTATTTATAACTCCAAAATAATTTTAAGTCCTATATATGAAAATGTTTTAAATTTATATCACTATTTATGAAACTTTAGGAGTCTTCTTTTCATTATAATATTGTTTCCAAAAAATCGCTTATTTGAAAGGGAATTACTAAAAAGATTCTATTGTACTGTAACATCAAATCACCTTTTTACTTACAATTGACTCCAAACCGTTGTAACTGTTGTAACTTAAGCTAATATTTAAAATATTTCAAAATTTTTTTTCAAAAAATATTCTACAAATATTAAAAAATAAAATATGAGAAAAAAATTCGTTTTTTTTTATATCAACAAGTGAATATTCCTTTAAGAGCCGGTTGTTCTATCTTCGAATAAACTGATAATTTGTTTAATAGATAAACAAGGGAGTAAAAACATAAGAGTAAGAGAATTGAAGTTTATCAAAAGGTGGAACAACTTAGTTCAAATGACGTAAAATAAATAATAATTTATATATGTTTGTGTTTGTAGGTAAAGAGCAAAAGAAGTTTGAAGAAACTCCACCATCCAACAAGAATATAATCGAAGAATTCTCTTCCTATTCTTCTCCAAATTATCGAAATTCCGCAAAAGAAGACACAAAAATTGTTGAAAATCTTTCAGATATAGAAAAATCATTACTCGACATATGTGGATCAAATAAAGAAATGGAGGTTATGCCCGAAAACTTATCAGGTACTTCTCTTGAGGAGGAAAAAAGTAACAAGGAAAATCAAATGCTGAATATTATTAGTGATGTAGCAGAAAAGCTTGTGCAGCCTAAGCCGGCACCTTCTATCAAATCTTTTACTTCATCTTTTATGGATGAATTATTAAGTGAAAAGGAAACTAAATCTATGAAAAAGGAAGTACACTTAAATAAGAGCCTTCGCTCAAGAGAATCGACAGAAGTTGCAATTAAATATAGTAATCTGTCAGAAGAAACTATTGATAACTCTCAAGAAAAAATGGATATTTCTATAGAATCTAGAAATTCAAGTGCTTCAGATAAAATCATTTTGTTACATGAAAGTATAGAAGTAGTTGATAAAGTTACTAACAAAGATGAAATATCTACTGAAAATATATCTGCTTATAATGAGGATGCAATGGAAATAATTAACGAATTAGGGAAAACTGATACGAAAGAATGTACTATCACAGATAACAAAAATTCTAACAAAAGTGAGTCAAATGAAGTAGATAAAACATCGCGTTTATCTATAAATCTAGTTAAGTCAAAGCAGACAAGTGATAGTAGAGAAAATCTCACTTCTATTCTAACTACGGATGATAACGAAATAAAATTAGTGTTAGAAGAACAAAGTTGTAATGATAACGAAGTTTCGCCAAACGTAGTACACTCTAAACTTGATCAATTAGTAGATTTACAAATATCGTCACCAATTAATAAAACTTCTACTGACTCAGCTAGTGTAATAGATAAACAATCAGCTTTAACTCGAGATAAGATAATAGTAATTGATAGTTCTGATTCTATAGAACAAGAAGAGGAAAATTTATTGAATCAAGAAACAGAGTCGATATCCCAATCTTCTATTATTGTCCTGGAGACAAATAATTCCGTAAATAATGATTCGAATAATGATATAATAATTCAAAATAACCAACTTACTGATGTGATAGAAGCATCTAAAAAATCTACAATGAATATATCATTTGAGAAAACAGTTTCAAAAGATGTTTTATCAGAAAAAGTGAAGCCAAATTTAAAACGGAAAAGTACAGATAATTTGGAGGGAGAAAAGGAAAGTTTACAAATGGAAAGGACTCAAAAGGATCAAGAAAATATAAATGTCGTTGATGATGTCAATGCCGGCATTAATTTATTCCAAGATATCCCCGCTGACAAATGGAAGGAGAAAGATGATATTAAAAAAGATTCAGTACAGTCTACCTCCCAATTAGTGGAAGAGGTGGAAAAAGAAAATGAAGCTGAATACGATCTTATCTTGGTGGACAAACAAGCATGGTTGGCAGCTGAAACCATAAAAGCGGCAAAAGAAGCAGAATCTTTTGAATACGATTCCGATGACACTGTATTATTAAAGAGTCGGTTAGACTCGCTCGCGTCACAACCGAATTATGATATTGAACAATTAGCTACCGTAGATGAAGAAGTTACATTGGATATTGATGCTAATGAAAAAAACGAAGAACAAATAAAAAAACGAAAATCAAGAACTAAAAAGAGACTTGTATCCGAAATAGATGAAGATATTTCTAGATATACAGAAGATGAGAATAATTTAATTCCTGTTGATAAATCTTTAAATGAATCCAAAATAGCTTTAAATCGAACTAATGACCAATCCAGATTAAATAAATCAGAACAGTCAGAAAAAACAAAAAGACGATCTTCCAAAGCAAATAATGAATTAGAGAAAGAAATTGAAGATGATGCCAATGAATTAAATAGAAGTTCGCTAATAAGTAAGAACAATATATCTTTACAAAAATCGACAGGAAAAAGAATATCATTAAACAAATCTTCGAAAGATATATCTATGCAAAATATTTCTCCAAATAAATCTCAAACAGATAATTCAGAGAAAGAACTTGATGACACAACTGCAAGTACTAAGAAAAAATTATATAAGAAAAAACGTTCTTTGGAACAATCATGTAATGAAGATGCAGATGATAATGCAATCGAATCTGAAAAGAAGAATGTAGCAACTGAAGATTACAGTAAAAAGCATGAAAATACATCCTTAAATCATTCTACGGATCAAGAATCAGAGTCAATAGATACTAGGAAAATAGTACATTTGAACGAAAGTGACGATAGTGACATAGATGTAAGCATAGTAGCTATGGATCTTGGATCTAAAACTTCTATGATAGCAAATATGGGATCGGATAGCGATGAATGTGAAATTCCAAGGTATCTATTTACAAAAGCAAACAGCGGAAGTAATACTGATGATAGCAATGGCTATTCTGATAGCCTCAACAGAGAATATAATCTGGATGGATTGGAACTTAAGTTTTCTGATGATGATGTAGCTGTTGATGAATGTAGGGATTCAGAAGTAGAATTTTCAGATTCTGATGATAATGGTTCAGATCTTGAAGATTTTATAGTTGATGACATTGAAATAGAAAATGATGACGAAGAAGATAATGACACTGAAGCAGAAAATGAGGAAGAAGAAAATGATGAAGATAATGATATTGAAACAGAAAATGATGAAGAAGATAATAACATTAAATCAGAAAATGACGAAGAAGATAATGACACTGAAGAAGAAAATGCTGAAGAAGATAATGACATTGAAGCAGAAAATGATGACAAAGAAGATAATGAAGATGATAACGCTGTACAAAAAGAAAAAATAGAAGATGAAAAAGAGAAAACGAATTTTAACATGGAATTAAATATCGAAAATGAAGACAATGAAGATATACAGAAAAAAGATATAGCAGACAAAGACACAAATCAAAATAAATTCATCGAAATGGAAGCTATTGCTTTATACGCCAGTACCTCTCATAAACTGCCAAAGACCCATGAAAATAATAACAAATCTATCGAACATATTTCACCTTGTAGAAGTGAGACAGAAATAAAACATAAAAATGACATAAAAATGAAGAAATCTAATATGAAGAAAAATGAAAAATCTATTTTACAAGATTCATCAAATTCAGACTTGTCGATTAAGAAGAAGAAGAAAAAGAAAACCCCTGTGAAGAAAAATGAAATTATTTCATTAGATATGTGTAACATAATCTCTTCATCACATAAAAGTATATTGGATCCACAATGTCCAAAAGATAGAGCTGAACAACACTTGAGTGAAAAATTAAATGAATTTAAATCAACATTTGCAAAATTGTCGGAATCACACGCGTTAATGGAATTTAGTACCCCAGATCTTAACAGTAAAAAATTAGAATTTGATAAAACATTTGAAAGAATTCCGGAAAATAAAGCTAATAAATCAAACAATACGATTAAAACAACACAAAATATTTCAGTTAAGGATAAATCAAAGAAGGATCTTACATTAAATAAAGATAGTTCAAAAAAATTCAAAGATGCAAGTAAAAAAAAGATGTCAAGCGATCTTTCGCTTTTATCTGACTTGAAAAAGATAGAAGGATTGACAAATCCTCTGAAATCACCTAAGATAGCATCACGTAAAACAATGAATATAGATATCGAAACACCAAGATTAAAATATCTTAGAAAAGAGAAGTTAAACGAAAGTGCGCCAACTAAATTAGAATATAGTACAGAAACTAATTCATTACAGAAACAATTATCTGCAAAAAAGGATACTACACAAATAAAAATAAAAGAGAAAAATAAAGATAACATACATGATTTGATAATACCGTCTAATGACGATGTCATACAATGTAGTCAAAAGAAACAGAAAAAACGTAAGAGACAAGACTCAGCAAATAAAAATATAAGCGATGAAGTTTTGTCTGAAAACGTAACAGAATTAAATGTTCCTAAAAAGAAGAAGCTTAAGCTAATTCCATTAACTGTTGTAGAGGATAATAACCACAAAGATGTATGTGAAACTAATAAGAAAAAGAAGAAAAAAGATAAATTAAAGGAAAATATCATTGGTAAAGCTAAAAACGCTATAGAATTAAATGTTTCTAAAAAGAAAAAGCTTAAGCTAATTCCATTAACTGTTGTAGAGGATAATAACCACAAAGATATATGTGAGACTAATAAGAAAAAGAAGAAAAAAGATAAATTAAAGGAAAATATCACTGGTGAAGCTAAAAACGCTATAGAATTAAATGTTTCTAAAAAGAAGAAGCCTGTCAAGCTTACTCAATTATCTACAGTAGAGGACAATACTCTTGAAGATATATCATTACCTCATAGTGAGAAAAAGCTAAAACAATCGATATTAATGAAATATATCATCCGTGAAGTTTGGTCTAAAGATATAACAAAATTGAGACCAAAAAAGAAGGAATATGATAAATTTACCCAATTGCCCGTTGTAGAAAACAATATTCGCGAAGATGTATATCAGATTAATGAGAAAAAAAAGAAAAAGAAAAAACAAGATACATCAAAGGAAAATGTAATCGATAAATCTTTATCTACAGATGTTATAGAAATAAAGATACCTAAAAAGAAGAAACGTGCCAAGCTTGCTCAATTATCTATCGTAGAGGATGCTCATGAAGAGGCATGTCAAATCAATAAGATTAAGAAGAAAAAGAAACAAATTAATATAGTTGAAGAGAATACAAATGTAAACAAAGACAATATGCTTCGAAATATTCGCGAGAATAAAACAGAATTACTACAGCATAAGAAGAAAAATAAAGTCATTAATAGTTTAGAATTGAATTTACTTACAGATAAACAAGAACAGCAAGTAAAAAAGAAAATTAAACGACAAGAGACAGTGGAAAGTATTGAAACTTTGCAAACAGAGAAGAAAAAGAAGAAGAAGAAGGAAGAGGAGAATACTTTACTAATACAAATTCCAGTTTCAAAAAAGTCTGAGAAAATTTTGCCTAGTAAATCACGACTACAAAAAACTGCATTAGGTATGAGTAAATTGAAAAATGTAGCCTATAAGGAACTAGATGAAACTGATGCAAAGGTGTGTACTGAAGAATCGAAGTCCAAGAAGAAACGCAATCGAAGTGAAGATGTCGAAAATGCGATCTGTATGAATATTCCTAGGAAATCAAAGAAAGAAATTAAAGAGAAAAAATTTTTACTGCCTTCAAGCGGTCTGAAACGACTTGCGGATGATGTGATCGAAAATCTCGCGGACGTGCCAACGAAAGCGAAAAAAAGACAGAAAACTTCGCGAGATAAGGAAAAAATGGGATCAACAACGAGTAAAATAAAAGTGATGACCACTGATCGCGATAACACATTAAATACTCCTGATTGCACCACGCAATTCCATGTAGTAAATTTGCAGAAGACTAAAAAACAGCCATTGAAAGGAGCTGCCGCTGCAGTTTCGTTTAGAGAACGTATGCTTACTAGAAATAACAGAGAACCAATGTCGTCCTATTTGATGTTTTGCGAGAAAATGAGTCATCCCAAATAATAGATTTTTTAATATGTATTAAATGTATGTTATTTTTAGATTTTACTGTCCGAATGTGTGTATTTCTTTAATATTTTCTGAATTTAAAAGTTAACAAAACTTGTACAAGTTATTGTGTTTATAATTTTGATTTTTATTATTATTTGACACATTTCTCGAAAACTATATCGGATTTATTAGGGGAATAATTGTATCTTTTAGTTTTGTATTTATCATTGCACATTTACTGTATATTTCTATATGTAATAAAACTTCCATTTATTGAAATTTATAAAGTAAGAAATCTAATTCCAAGATGCATCATAGAAATAAGTATGTTTCACAAAAATAATTCTAAATAAGTAGATTACAAAATATATTTCTATTAACAAAAATTTATACAAGTGTGTGTTATTTATCTAAACTGATACAGCCAGATAGGTTCTTTTGATACTGTATCGAATATTAACGAAATTAATTTTTTTCACGCATAGTTCTCAAGATAATATAATAATTCCATTTCTCAAGCTCTTATGACGATGTTCGACGATATCTCCGTTTTAATATTTAAAAAACAAGAACCGTTCGCAGTATTATTTTGTCCACTGAATATCACGCATGCAAGACTGTTTATTGCGCTATATTGCCAAACTTTGTGAATCCATTTATTTACAGTGCGAAACGTTTCTTCTAGCTGTTCATCTTTCAATTGTTCTTCATTAAGCTTTACGTGGCACAATACAAAAGCATGCTCCATCGCTATTTCTGAAGTTCGGTCTACAGCATGTTTATTGTTTTCTGCTATCACAAGACGTACCTACGATCATCGATAATCAATATTAAATTAATGAACAAATTTCATCTTGTGTTTTTCAATTTGTTTTAATTTCTTGATAGATATAAACATTCGTTTAAATCAGAAACGTTTAATATATTGTAGATATACTAACTTGATCATCCTTTGCGAAACTTTCATCATCCATGACATTGAGAGAAGAGTTCGTTAAATACTTAGAATATTCGGATATCACTTCATCATTGCCCACGATAGCGGCAGTGGTGCCTTTATTTTTCGTTATATGACTGAATATTGACGTGGCATATTTCTTTATTTCTGTTTTTTGTAATTCTCGCTTTGTTTCGTTATTAGTCTCCATTTTCAAGATTTTCATGTTACGATCACCAAGCAACACAGCGTCCCCGTAATTCACACTGTTCGCTAATTTTAACTTTACCAATTTCATAGAAGCCTTCGAGTCTTCTGTTGAGCAATGTCCAGCTTTATCGTCTTGAATATTCTCTCCGAGAAACTCGCGCGCCAAGATCTGTAATTTCGTTTTCCTATACCTGTGTTAAATAAGAGAACATTAAGTGAAATGCACCTATATTCTGTTCTAAATTCTATCGATATTTGTTATTTTATAATACCTATCTCCAGTGAGATTAAATATTACAGAAGTGTCAATGATATAGGGATGCATCATTTTTAATGTATGCAAATCAGAATTCAAACTTTGTCCTACAAGAATCGCGTTTGGAGGAAGTAACGTCCTTATTCTCTGCTGAACGTCATGCAATGTAATCGTGACATCATCTAACATATTCTCAGTAATACCGCTGTACCGAGTCAGGTAGTCCGTTATTACATTCTCAGGTTTTACTAAGCTGTCGTAAATTACCTGTAATCGATTTGCATGTTTTTATCGTCTAAGACACAAATATATAATACTGTACTTACATTCATATCCTCATCTACAATACTTATTCTAGTGAGTTCAAGAATGTTGCTTGTTGTTAAGCACATTTCACAGTCTAAGCCAAACATTGGTGATGTTGATGTAGCCTCTTCATAAACATCTTTTGTTAATATATACGAACCGTATCTACAATTATATTAATTCGTTAATTTTATATTTGCAAAAATATAATTAACATCCGTCCCTATTGGAAAAATTTTGCCAAAAATTCATTAAAAGTTTAATAAAAATTTCAACATAGTTTAAATAAATATGAAAACAAAATTATATATTTTACACAGCAAACATATGAGTGGTTCCTAAATTAATTTTTACAACTTTTCTGAGCAAAATTATTCTCAATGAAATTTCAGTACTTTTAAAAAAATTTTCAAAAAAAATAGAACAGTAAAACCTTGCCTTTCTGCTAATGTTCCTTTCAATGGTACAGGATAATTTTCTTCCACCATTTGCCATAACGATAAAAGCAACTTTGTTCTACAGAATTTATCAGTTGGTGGTAAATTTTCGTTCAAATTTTCGTTTTTTGTAGAAAACTTTACATCGTTTTTTATTGAATGCATTGGAAAAACACTTCTTAGCAGTTTTATGACATTTCCATTTGTTTGCAAAGCAGTTTCTAAGGAGCCATATTCTAGAAATGAAAAATTGTCTTTCATTGTCATTAAAATATATATTTTTATCAATATTAGAAATTAATATGTTATAGAATTTTATTGCTACATATTTTATTGCTACATATATGTTATATGTTATATGAATTTTATATGTTCTCACTAATATTCAACTGGAACATTTTATATAGATAGATTTAAATATTCATTTTAATGAGAAATGTGCTAGATGTATTTTACTCTTGTATAACATACGTTTAATTAGTTTATCGCTTTGTGTTCCTGTTAAAGGAACAGCTGCAAGCTCTTCTGTTATAGATGCACCATAGACAGCTGGCGTTATCACCTCTAAACGATATTTTAAGTTACGTACTATGTGTGGAAACATGCTCTCATAAGCCATAAAATGATACGAAGACAACCCTTCAAGTACGATGACTACAGTATGGCTTATCTTTTTGGAGAAAATTATTCACTTAGAATTATTAAATATTTTGAATTAAACTCTATCTCTAAAATACAGTATTGCTTGAAAGTTTCATGTTATATTGGCCAATATTACTTTGTTATACTTCTCAAGTTTACACCATCTCGCTGGTAAGTAAGGAGAATGGTGTCCAAGTAGTGAATATAACAGCAGATGTTGTATATCGCTAAGAAATATTGGTATCCTCTTTCCCAAGTTTCCGACATCCAGAGTAGCGTTCTCGCCAACTGCTTTGAGAGTGAGTCTTGGAATTGCTTGAAGCCTCTTCTTGCGTTTTCTAAGTTCTTCCTTCAAGCTTGCATATTGACTATCACTTAATCTGTACATACATACGTACATGTGTGTATAAACATATGTGTACACATATATATATATATAAATACACATATGTATAAATACACATATGTATATAAATTGTGTACATATATGTGTGTGTGTGTGTGTGTATGTGTGTATGTATATAAAAGGATCATATCATAAGGAAAGTAAACAAATTTTTTTAAACTAAAATTTTTTTGTTATGGAAAAACCATGTACATCAACTTCATCTACAGATTTTTGTCCCGATAAATGTCAACTGAATGCAACAAGAGTTGATGAAATTAAGACAAACAGACATTTGACTATAAACAAAACTTATAATACATAGGCAATCTAAAGTAGTGCATCGCTGTCTTTGGTAGCTGGAACAGAGTTCTATCACAATATTCAAATTTAGACAATAACAAAGAAATTAGGATTACATAGAAAAATAAATAAAAATCTACACATTAAGCTGATGTACTTTTTCAAAAAAATCCGAATTAACAAACAGTTATTATTCACTATTCCCAGTGTATGACCTTCTATTTATAAATTGATAAAATTACCTAGGTTTTTTAGTGTTATCCTGTAATTCTGGCCCATCAGTATTTTCTTCCTTACAAGCTTCTAAACATATATTTTCAGAACTTTTTTCACAAGTTCGTTTACGAGAATTATCTCCTGCTATATTATTTTTATCATTTGGATTGTTAAATCCATCAATTGTGGCTACTGTCTAAAAATTTCATAAAGCTAATCACAAAAGTATCATTTTAAATTATTCTTAGATCCAAATATAAACCTGTTTTACAGCTTGTAGTTTTGCTTCTTTATCTTTATCATTGAGTCTTGCTATTTCCAAAAATGCTGCCATCTTTGCTTTCTTCTTTTCTAATCGCTGTATTTGTTTTGTTGTACGTTCCTTCATAATTTATCACTTTATATGGATTATTAATGATTTGCTGTAGCAAATAATATATACATATAAATTTCATTGCCAAATCTGTCTGAAAGTACAATACCTATTAATAGGGTAATTATCCAGAAAACACAATCCATCTTCAAATTCAATAAAATTATGCTCATTCCGTGTTTTCACATAAAACGAAAGAATCTGGAGTAATTATTCAGTTTCGATACACTAGTTCAAAAATATATATATTTGCAAAATCATTTTAACAAATTAACATTACCTGTTTAAAAGACTCAGCATTATTATGATTTATCAGTATATTAAAAACGATAGCACGAAGTAAAAATAATAAACAAAAGTACACATGAAAACGATACAAAACGTAAATTTTTAGGTTAGGAAACGCATTAATCGTAAAAATATTAAATATGTTCTTCTTAGACAGATCTATTCGCGTTGCTTGAAATCTCCAATCTATCTTCACATTTGATTAATCGAAGTTACGAGATCAATCGAAAAAATCGATTAATCGAGACAAAAGAATCGATTCATACAAAAATCGATTGGGGGGCCTAATCCCATCAGGCCATCACTACCTGTCACTACCTCTAATTGTTTATTTTAGGAATACGTGAATTTAGAGCTTGAGCATTTAAAAAATATAGCAATAATGTCCGCGGGTATCACGCACACGGAAAGAGAATTAGATTTGAGTAATGCTGGTCGTGGTGTGTGGCTTGTTAAAGTGCCTAAGTATATAGCTAATAAATGGGAAAAGGCACCTGGTAATATAGAAGTCGGCAAATTGAAGATCACCAAGTGAGTTTATGTCTATTTAGAAGAGTATTTCTTTCAAAATGATAATATATTTCGTCTTTAATGTAATTTCTTTTACTTCTATTATAAAATTTATTTTATATTTTATTTTTATGTTGCTATTAATGTGTACGATGAGAACAGTGATATAAATTGATGGTAGAATCTTAATATATAAGGTGCATTCGGTGAGATGCTATTAGCGCTATTTGTGTCATTCCATCTTTATTTAACATCAATTAATAAACGATGAAAATAGAATAACAAAAATAGTGCTAATAACATTCCCCGAACACATCTATAGTTTATATTCCTTTTATTATTTACATCCTTTTTCGTAGTTATTTTGTAGTTATTTTGTTGTAATTTTTTACTTATGGAAACATTTATTTTAATCTATTATTGATTTAATTCTATGATTGATTTAATTTTTGTTTTTATCTGTTTTCTCTAGAAATCCTGGACAGAAAGCTGAAGTATCTCTTAAATTATCAGAGGCTGTCTTAGCTTTGAAAGAATCTGGAGAAGGAGAAATACCGAAACAACATAGGCTAGATGTTACAACAGTTACTAGACAAATGTTAGGAGTATTTTCTCATGTTGCTCGTAAGTTGTTTAATATCATTTTAAAGTTTGACATTTTTGAGAATAGCTCTATTAATTTTGCAGCTTCTACAAGCTCAGATGCGATTGTGCCAGAAACAGAAAAACTTTTTATGGAAGGAAGGATTGTACAGAAATTAGAATGTAGACCATATGGTACGTCAAGTGTTCAAGCGGTTATCCAAATAAATTTGTATATATACACATATCCATCTTCTTAAAGTTATACTAAAATAAAATAAATTTATAAAATAAAATTTTTTTAGCTGATAATTGTTATATGAAGTTAAAATTAGAAAGTATTAAGAGAGCGTCTGTCCCACAAAGACAAGTTCAACAGTTAGATAGAGTTGTGCAAAATTTCAAGCCTGTATCCGATCATAAACATAATGTAAGTATTATTTTTATTAATTTTTTGTCATTAAACTGATTTGACATGTAGTTACATGTTTTATAGATTGAATATGCTGAAAAGAAAAAAGCAGAAGGAAAGAAAATGAGAGATGACAAAGATGCTGTGCTAGATATGCTTTTTGCGGCATTCGAAAAACACCAATATTACAATATAAGGGATCTTGTAAAAATTACAAGACAACCTATTGTAAATATATTTTTATCTTTATGTGATACTTTAGAAAATATATAGTTTATTTTAGAAATTACAATATTTTCCTAATACTAAAATTATGCAAAAATTTCAGGTTTATCTAAAGGAAATTCTCAATGAAGTTTGTAATTATAATTTAAAAAATCCCCACAGAAATATGTGGGAATTAAAACCAGAATATCGACATTATAAGGAAGAGGAAAAGTCTGCAGAAACCATAAAGAAAGACAACGAATCGGAAGAGGATTGATTTATTTTTTGTATACATATATACATATATACAAAACACATACACATACACATAGATATTTTTTAATAATTATAATATTCCTTAAAATATAAACTATATAAAGTTTCCAATGATAAACTTAATAATTGTGATTCTCATGATGCTTTTCGCATATCTACTTTTGAGAAGATTACGTATACTAGTAATTGAAAATTTCGACATGATTATCAGTATGTTTATTGAAATTTTGTAAAAAAAATTCCAGTAATATAAACACTATTATAAATTAGCAGAAGAAATTTTTACAATGAGACTACCATTTTCTACAAGTGGAATCTATCAAAATAGCATATAAAAAAGAGACTAACTAAATATAATATCAGTGAGCTACTCTCTTCTGTTGATTATCTTATATTTTCACTGATTTTTTTTCAAACTTGCGAGATATGAAAATGTACGGATGTATATGTATACTTATTGCTGATCGATTATTGATTTTACATAATCAAGAAAAAATGATTAAAGAAACAATGTTTTTAGAAAAAAAATGAATTAAAAATTTCAAGATTTCATTAAGTACCGATAAAATTCTATGAAAATTCCTGATTTTCAAGAATAAAAAAGAAATTCAAAAAAAGATCTCTAAAAATTCCAGGTTCTTCCAGGTAATAAATATCATGATTATACATATCGAAATTTATAATTTTGAATTGATTATTTTAAAAGATTAACCGTATTTTACACTACACAAGTATTAGCAACGTTTGTTGAATATTCTGTATACTTAAATATTTGAAAATGCTTGGAACATCAGCATAGGATGGCAACCACATAACACTTTTATCTCCACTTCATCATTGGCAGAAATAAACAAAACGGAGCCGCGAGAAAAAATCTTAGACGATATTTTTGCTTTACCATTTACTATTAAAAGAATGCTAGCCGAATTTCTCGGTTTTAAATTATAAGACGGTTGTCCAGGCGGTAACTGCGAAATATTTAAGATAAATGTATATCTAATGCAATCAAATGCAATAAAATCATTTACTTTAATATTAAAACTCACAGTGATTTTGGCAACTGCAAATTCTGAAACTGGTGGACGAAAAACTTGGGTAAACGTATCTTCTCGAGATGGTTGAATCTTTTCGATAGATTTGCATTCAAATGATAGTACTTGGATTAAAGTTTCTATATCTTTTGGTTTTGGTGTGAGTCCAGCTCTTATCACATTATCTGAACATGCCATACATTCTATGCAATCTGAAAATTACATGAAAGGCTAAATTAATTTATTACATTTGAATGCATATTAGAATGCAAATTCTAAATCCATAATTTACCGCCAGAGAGATATGCATGAGGTACGTTTGGTCCAATGTATATTGCTTCACCTGGTAGCATCGTTACGTAATTGAACAGATATATTGTAAAACAGCCTATATCTCCAGGATAATCATTGTGCAAACGCTCTAATAGGTCGGCTTTTACCCGTTGCCTATAACAATCATCTGAGAGCAACTACATATGATTACGGTTTTTAACAAAGAATTCTTCCAAAGAGGAAGAATGCGAAGATAGTATTCAATAAATTATGGTTTATTAAGAAAGTATTTAAAAGAAGATGTTGCAAAATTTATTACACTTTTTTCACATAATAGTATTTATGTTGTACCATGATTTATTGAATTTATATGTCTCGCTCTATATACAGAAATTGTTACCTGCATTATGTAATCTATCTATCAAGTTTCTTAATTGCCGTGCCACTTCATTAGAATCACAAGTCATAAGACTGTGGAAACTGTGTTGCAAAGCATCACTGATCATAGAATCATTTGTTTGAGTTAAGCGACGGACATTGGTTTCTCCTATGACAGCAAGTAACTCTGGTATGTCATTTACATAATCTTTTATTTCATCGATTGGACGAAATCCGCACAGTGCTTCAAAAGGAGACAAAGCTATAGCTAGTTCCGGTTTGTGATTTGGATCTTTGTAGACATCCGGATATAATTCATACAGCTCTTTTGCCTTTTGCTGAAAACCACAAATCAACTAATGTGCCACTTTTACATAACAGAAAAAATATTACCTTATTTGGATGTACTTGAATGGATAAAGCTTTATTTATAGATAAGACTTTAAAGAGAAAAGGCAAATTGGAGCAAAATGTTTGTACAACATTGCTGCCTAATGCTACAGTATTTTCCTGAATGTATTTCTGCAAGGGAATATCTGTATCCTTGAGATATGATGGCCCATTCTCGTGAGTACCCATCCATAATTCTGCATAAGTTTTCTGTTCATCCACCACAAAATCAGCATTGGCTGATTTTATTAAAGATGCAACAATACTGTTCATACCAAGTTTTCCCCAAGCATACGTTTGAACTGCACACTTGAGTTCCATCTTAAAGAAATGTCTACAATAGGAAACAAAAACATTTTAACATCTAGATAAAATAATGTATGTATATATATATATATATATATATATATATATATATATATATATATATATATATACAATATAAATAGATATTTTTCAATATT
>Ga0157364_1003281_pt1 | contig 15644 bp, 2 predicted proteins | sample AttsexASBM2_FD_111476 | JGI IMG/M metagenome (GOLD analysis project Ga0157364, IMG submission 111476) | Fungus gardens microbial communities from leaf cutter ant in Ribeirão Preto, State of São Paulo, Brazil - Atta sexdens ASBM2 | ecosystem: Host-associated > Fungi > Mycelium > Unclassified ...
CGAATTTACAACGACAAATCCTTAAGCTTCATTGAGTCTGCATTGCTTTAGGGATAATGTGTAATCACAATCGTGATTTTTTTCATGTTAGTGTATCATCAATACAAACATAGGCATACTATCGTTACGTCTCAGTTTCCGAGAAGCATTTTCCTTACGTACATGATTACTGACAATGAGAATTATTTCACAGAAACTCATTTCGTTTTGTTCACTAGATGATAACGTATAAATCGTATTATGTTCTAATACAGAAGTTGAAAAATATGTTTCAAAAATTGCATCAATTTTTTCGCAATTATACAATAATAAATCGCTAAAAGAAATAAATTCCAATTTGTTATTTTAATCACTTTATCATCAATTTGATTAGATATACGATAGTCGAAGATTTGCTCAGCAAGTGAATCGATTCTCAAATGATGATCGAATTTGTGCTTTCCGTGTTGCAGCTGTGGCGGACATAAGCGTGATTTATCTCATTTTGCATACCAATTTCGCTCGCCTCCGTGGGCCGTTGGGACTTCCGATTTTCATTCGGATAAATTATCTTCGCGTTTTATTTGAGTGCGTTTCAATTTCAGACAAATTTTCCATCTTGGAGAACCAAACAATCGTTTTTTCTTTACTTTAAAAATCATTTACGAAAAGGAGTTAATTTTTTTCTCGCTGAAATATGACCTCCCAGAGTTTTAATAATTTCTAGAATATGCGCTTAAAAAATGATTGAAGAACCATGAGTCAACGATGTTGAAGGAAACACTTAAATGAATATAAATGGAAATTCTTGTTCGCGCGCAACGAGATTTTACGCACATCAAATACGGCATGAAACATCACAGTGAAAAAAAGTCAACACAACATAATTTATTGCGGCATAATATTTTATTCACTATTCGTGCAACAACATCCGGACTAGCCATTTTGTGCATCTTCCTCGTCATTATGTCGCGTCATGTTCAAGAGGAGGACCATGACCCTCGAGTATCGCGCCCTCGCCCGCGGGACAAGTTTTGTTTACGTTAGCTCTTACATCCACTAATGAGGAAGCTATAATATTACGTTACGTAAGTAATGGACGGACTCAGTGCACTGTTACGGCCGAGCTTAACCCCGAGCTGGTTAGTGACTAACGATCCTCCTTCCTGTTCCTTGCCTTCATAATTGTCCCCTTTTGCGTGTCATTTCATGATATATAAAAAATAGAATTTTTGAAGTTCATTGCGAACAAAATTGTCGGTTATGAGAGAAAGAGAAAAAGAGAGAAAGAAAGAAAAAGATAATTCTAATTTTTCAATTCTATCATACATATATAAATACATTCAGATTTCTTGCAGATTTCTCATGAAAAATTTCAACTCAGAGTTTTCAGCCGAATATTTAAGTCGTTAGAAGCGCTGAATTTTCAATTAATGGAGTGACCAACAGAGATTCCTAATCACAAATATTTCAGTCTATAAATCGTTCCAGATTTATTAGAATATATTTTTTAATTACATCTTCATGTATATTAATATATCGTTTAAACACCAAATTTTTATTTTTAATTTATGATATTAAAATTTCAAAAGAATTTATAGTATTATTCTTCACAAAAAAAATTTTACAATCTTTGCATATATGATATTCAAAGCTTGCATATATGATATTCCATGAAGTCCAAAAAGGACTTCTTAGCAAAAAAATTCTTAGCAAAAAAGAACTAAATTTATGTCTATGTTTTATTCGATTATATTGCAGTAGCTTAATAGATACAGTTACTCCGTTTATTCGAACGTTTATTTGCGACATTTCAGGCAGTCGACACTACCTGCAAAGGATTTATCACCTGCACCCTAAATTTCACCTTGATTCCTCTCACAGGTTGTTTGCTCTCTTTCTCTGTCTCTTGCACGAAGAAGATCTCTGGAGAAAAGTTAGGCTATCGTTTCTTACTACATTTCCCTCTCTCTGTAAAGATGTGTCCATCGTAGTTTACGGAACTACATACGCGTAAAGTTGTCGCACTGGCTGTAAAGAAGTTTAAAGATATTTATCCTCGGAGGATAATGAATGATACGTGAGATAATAGGTGATGTTCTCGGCTACGGTCTGTCTTCTCTAAGGTGATAGACGATGCCGGATTGTACTTCGAAGAAGAGCATTATCTACTTGTCATTCTTGTCATTGTAAATTTCTAATTTTTGAATAAAAACGTCGATCGTAGATCTGTAATTATCAAACACATGCAATGCTGAAAGCTACAAGCTTAATAAAAAAATATATATCATATATATCGATTTACGAATTTATTTTCACATTTAGATCAGAGAATCGTAAAGCAAATGTAAATTACAATTTGTGTGGCTGCATTAATAGTTAAATCTCATGCTACAAAATATAAGCGGATTGCACAACATTTCTTCCACGTTCGAGTTCAGGCATCAAAATATTTGACCTGTATATTTGATGCATGACTGTTGCATATAGAATAGTTAAAAATAGAAAATAAAGTCGCATGAGGCCAAGCATCGGGTCGGCGCGACCGGAAAATATATCGCATCCTCTAATGGTCGCTTCGGGAGGAGAAAAAGCTATTTATTCTATGGATACGGATGGCCGTTTGCGTGGGGGATAAGACTCGTTTCTCAGTGTGCCTCTGGGCGCCGTAAGCACCTAGCTCTCGCTGTCTTCGTCGAACTGATAAGAAGTTCTCGGGAACTATTACATCTTCTTCGAACTAGCTAGCTGTAAAGCGCGCGAAGATGCGCTAGAAGATGCGTCGGATGTACAACGCAACGTCTATGACGTTCTTTTGCATGATATCGATCTCTTCGCTCATTAAATATAAAAATATTAAACGGTTATAGTAAAGATGTTAATAGAAAGACTATTCGCAAAAAGAAAGACAGAAAGAGAGGAAAACAAATTCTTCCTTGTTCGCAATACGTTACATGAATAAAGTGGTAAAGTCATCACTCGTCCTGTACTGTCTGCAGCACTAACACAGCACTTGTCGTTTAACAAAGTCATAACTGTAGCTAATGATTGCATCTTTAGAGATAATTTTTACTTTATTGTCGTACTAGCTGTCTATTCATTTTATTTTGATTTTTTTAATCATTATCCATTTCTTAATTATTCTTATGGTTAACATTACGTCCACGCGTTTGGATAACTGATTAGGATCTGCAGACGCGAAGGTACTTGCGAGTTAACTAACACGCCGTATCAGAGGTAACTCAATCACCGTCGAGAGGAAGCAAATCCTCAGCGGTAATGGCGAGGAGCCATCCAGATCGCACACATGATACATCTAACGAACTTATAACATAATCTAAAAGGCAGCGACGCGTATCAACATGTAGCGATAGTGTCTTTTCCATTCTAATGCTTTATCATTTTAGCCGTTTAACTACTTATATTACAATCAATCACCTATCCATATATATCCATAAACAAAACATAAAGTCATATATTTAGCACAAATCTAATGTAAGATTCAAAAGATATGTATCAATTATATATTTATTGAAATGTTTTGATATTTATATTTTGAAATATTACGATTTATATAGTTTAAAACCAACGATTTAAATTGAATTATTATAACGTATATATCATCGCTCTCACGCAATTTTTTTCAATTAACAATGAATTTGGAGGATTCTCATTTCAATTTTTATTGTTTATAAATTTTTGTAATTTATAATTCCATCAGATTTACATTGCATATTAATGAGATTATATTATTTTTTAAAATAATGACTGGAAAGTTGCTAAAGAAAGGACTTTTCAGACTCTTGAAGATATCTCCTTATTCGCATTAATTAATTAATTATTTAGTTTTTTACATTATGTATTATTTTATCGGTTTATTCCATATGCTGGTATTTATTTTTCTATAGAAAATGTTATTTATTAAAAATTTTTAATAGTTTTTCGGAAACAATAAAAAGATAAACGATTTATTTTTTTAAGACAGAAAAATTTTATAAATATTCACATTTAAATGTATGTATATGTATGCGCGCGCGCGCGCGCGCGCGTGTGTGTGTAGAATATTTTTATATTTATATAAGTATATGATATTTTCCTGCATCTTGAATCCTAATCTAATGTGAACATATTGACATATGTGTCATTCAATTCGTGACTACAACAAGATCTTTTATCATGTCATCTAATTCCATCACCTGCTACATCAATCATATCTTGATCCCTTGATATCACTCGTGATCCGTTATAAATAAAGTTAAAATAAAGTTTTATTAAATAATTTTAAATTTAATCTGGCGATAATTTGAAAAAAAATTAAAATTTGAATAATTATGTGAATTTATACATCAGTAAATAAATTATATTTCGAAAGAAATATAATTTCTAAAGATCTATATAAAATCTAAAGATTTATATAAATAATCTAAAGATTTATGTAAAATAGAAAATTTTTTATACGTATTCAAAGTTAAAGGAAAGATATATATATATATATATATATATATATATATATATTCTGGAGAAATTGCACAAGAAGATATTTTAATTTCGAAATCCACTCGTGTATAAATAGATTCAGACAGGCTAATTTCGTGCGGTTAACAATTACCGTCTGGCATGACGGCGAACTGGCAGCTCTCATCAGCAGTAATTTGGCCAAAGACGAGGAAGTGAAAATCCATGGCGTTGATGAGAATGCATGCTGAGGAGGTTGCGCAGGAAAGGACCACCATTCTCTCGTTTCGACTCATGCGAAGATATATACCGGCGAGAAATAAATCCACCATTGGTTCTCCACGCATCGACACTCCACTACCGTTTCTGTCAACGGCAGCCGGCTCTTCCCGCGATATATCGAACGATACGGTTAGAAGAGTCCCTGTACTATTTCATCTCCATGCATATCTACTAGTATATGCGATGTAGGGACCAAGAGTTTCAAATGGCTACCGTTTCTCTGATGTCTTCCACGGGTTCTCTACACGAATAGTTATACATCACAAAGCAGACATATTTTATGTTGTAACGGGAAAGCTTATTAACATTTAATAAGCATTTTATCTTCGTTTCGATCAGGTCTTTTTATATAAATACTAATTCTCTCTCTTTCTCTCTCTCTCTCTCTCTCTCTCTCTCTCTTCTCTTTCCCTCTTTCAATAGAACTAGTCTATTTTTAAAACTTTAAATAATTTAATAATTCTTACCTTGTTGCTTTTATTATACAATTATTTATATATAATAATAATAATTATTTAATTAATAGATAACAGCATGCCTGGTTTATTGATAATTCAATGTATAAAATATTATTACATAATTTTTCAAGCGATATATAGTACCAACTGATTTAACAATAAAGCTGTGATGAAAAACATTTATCAAATTATCTTGTAACAAGTAATTTTTCTCAAGAGTGGTAATCAAAGTCTAAAGAAGGTAAAGAAGGTAAAGAGGAAGAATTAATGGTTTATCTTTAAATAAAACGTAAAACAAGCGTACTTATATAATAAAACGCAAACCATCATTAAACTTGCGAGAAAGAAACTTAAAGTTTACTTAACTCTTTCACCACTGGTTTTATATCGCGTTCTTTCAACCAGTCTTTCATCTTTCTGTCTTATTTTCTCCTTTCTCCTGCTCTCGCATGCTTTATATCTTACCATAGAGTTGAGTACGCAAGTATATTCATGGCTAAAAAGAACGTTGTGCTCGCCGCAAGGTTTGCATTTTCAAGCACACAGCTGTTGCGTTATTGAAGTTTTCTTACGTATTTCTAGGCATACAGAAAACAGAAGCAAAATATTAAAACAGGTGCAAGTAATTTAATAATTTTATGTCAACGTCTTTCTCTTAATTATTATTTATATATATCTGTATGTCGTTAAAATAGCAAATATTGCAATTAAATTTCTTATTTACACAGATTCGAATCCGCGACAATACGTAGCATTTTTCACATAAAAGCCAAGTCCTCTTTCTTCGCACGATAAAACGTGCTAAATCATCCGACAGTCCTCCAGCCTTTTCTTTGCAGCAGTATCGAAAACGATCGACCGTATTATTGTATCGCGATGTGGCTCTTCGTGATCCGATCGTCGGATAAAGGATACGTCGATATCTCGCGTTATTAGGTCGGACAAAGGATTCCATTGTACCAGCCACCTTTCTCTTTCTGTTTCATGGTCCGTCTTCGAAGGTAATGTCTCCCACGAGAACGAAGAACGAAGATATGTACGATCACGGAATATCTTTGGCGAAATTTTAAATTAGCGATCACATTTAAGGATACAAATGCTTAATACGTGTATTCAACAAAAGTAATTACAAATATAAACTGGATAGTTCTCTAGATTAGAAACAGTATATAAATATAAAAAATTATCTTTCTTTTATAACAACAAAGAAGGTATATCGAGTATAGTCTAATATTCCTTTTTCTTTTTTTCAGTATCTAATCATTTTTCTGTAATTTTAGAAATGTATGTAACATACTCCAATAAATTAATTCACTAATAAATGACGTTGTTTGATAAGAAAAATCACAAGAACACTCATTACGTTAATAGAAATGTTCATTGATTAAGAATCACTTAATCAATTTGTATACTTCAGAATAATAGATCACATAAGGCATCCATGCAATGCTCAGCTTCGCACATACATCGCGCGATGATTGCGCAAATAGCTTCACCGAGGTTCAAACAGAACAACACGAAGCAGCAGAATGATCAAATCCTTGGATTCAAGCGAGCAATTGATTCATCGAAAGACGCAGTACAGTACAATTTGAGTTTATTACATCCACGTGCGTAGCGCGATTTGTTGTTATAAGAAGGAACAATCGATAGATAGTTCCATACATTTACATTCTTCAACATTTCAACAATATCCTTCTAGAAGCATTCAGTTTGAAGATAAACGTCTTTATTCGCTCATAAAATATAAGTTCGTAAGTAAAGTACTTTTTCTCAAAAATGCAAAAATATGCTAAGAAAATACACAAGAAGAAAATAACTTTAATGCGTGGATATACGATAAATGCATGAAGTTAAAATCGTGTGTTACGTTCAAAATTAAAATGGAACATGCGAAATGTTTTGAATGTTCTTATTATTTCTGAATCGACAACTGCACTCGTTTTTAATCCGCTATGGATATTTTGCAGTTCCATGAACAGCATGCGCAAGTGCACTCGATCGATGTGGCAAATGCCGGTTCGTTTCTCTTACGACATGCTACGTTTAGAGCAGACAATGTCTATCTGTGTCCGTATGGGATGAAATGGAGTAATATTCCCGTAACTTGAAGTAATCGCTTTCAACGCCCCAGGAGACACGACTGTGCTAGATTGTCACTGTAGTAAAAATTTTGCGTGCATTTTGATGATGTGCGTTTTATTTAAAGTAGCATAAAATATCATAAGGACAATTACTCATTTCATACATTTAATACATATAAATTTTCCGGAGGATACAGTGCTATTAATCTTCGGAATTACTTATAATAAAAACTTTATACGTTTTTCGTATACTTCTTCTTTTACTTTATTGTAAATCATACTAAGAAAATAATAAATAATGATATTATGTATATGCTACGATCTGTTATAAAAATTCATTAAAACAAATACTTTAAATAGAAGTTGTTTTAATGTAATATAACATTTTGTAGGTTACAATATTTACATTTTTATTCAATGAATACTGAAATTAATTTGAAGAGTAATAGCTCATTCGCATCGTGTCAATATATTGGAAAATAGCTTTTACGTGCAATAAGATTGCACGTAAAGCACCGTAATAAATATGCTTCCGGCCCGTTTTAATAAAAAAAGTTTTTTCCATTGAGAATGTTTTACCGTTTAATTAGCTCTAATTCGTTATGCACGATTGGAAAAGTAATTATAACTTTCAAAATACAAAATATTTCACAGTAAAACACTCTTCATGCGTATGAAATATTGTGTATTCAATTAAATAAATTATTGTTTGTCATGTAAAATTTCTTCTTTTAATTAATTTTTTATTTTTTATAACTCAACTGTGATGTACAAATACAAAAACTAGACTTTCATATCATAACATTTAATTGTAAACAGAAAAAGTTGCTTTCCGAATATCATCCGTGGATTTTCTAGTAAGAACATACAAAATTTTATCTCAAAAAGATCTAATCGATTATCGATAAACTGATTATCGCTCAGGCGCGATTATCGGATCTTCATTATGTGCTCCAGCGATCTGATAAAGTAGAAGTTTCTCGGAAGTTTAATTGAAATCCGTCTGGGATGCGCACGTTGGAACCATTTTTCAGAATCATAAGTTCTCTCAATGACTTTTGGTCTTAAACCACTTCAGGACTTTTTTTATTCATATTATAGTTAATAAGTAAAACGACAGTGAAGATCATTAGCTTTCTCCTACGAACATTAATTTTTAATTAATAATTAGCTTTCCCAGTTTAATTAAATGAATAAAGTAATTAGCCATTATTATCTAGGCAACAATTTTGTTATAACATGACATATACGGAATTATTATTAATTAGGAAATGAGGATAATAGAAATATAAAGTCTTTATATTTCATCATTTCTTCGCAGAAATATAAAGAAAAGAAATTATAATAAAGAATATTTTTTAAATGTTAAATATATCAAATTATTATTTAGTTCTTATACTATATTTATTTTAATTAAATGAATAATATTTAGATTTTCTTTATATTGTAAAAACAATAGTAGTTTTTTTAAAAACAGTTAAAAACCAACTATTACGAATCAATAATTTACTGAGAAATTATGTTTACGTAAAATTGAAACAATTTAACTTCTTTAAAAACAAAAAATAAATTTGGAAGTATCTAATACAAAATTATTAGTTTCGTTATTGTTATTCTTTACATTTAATAATAACACGCTATTTCAACAAAATTTACGGATTAATTTATTTATTATTTATATCTTGGAAATCTAGAGAAATCATGTCCAAAAACCAGAGTTCTGTAATACATTGACCAATTATATGAAAAAATAAGTTTAAGATAAAAAATAATTTAATTGTATTAATAATTCAATTGTATTACAAGAAATTTCCAAAAATTCTGATAGACAATTATATATCTCACATTTGAACGAAGAACAATGCAGATACAGTAACATATGTAAAGTAAATCGCTTGAGTAGGTACTTCAACATTCCGTTTTCAAGAAGCTTGGTACCGAGAAAGTACTAATGTACACCCACCCAATCTCGTCGCTTGAGAAGGTTCGTCTCGCATGTATGATAAGATGGTTCGCGCCACACAATTGTAGGATTGTATCCCATAGGAACAATCAGACATTTGTAAGAGATGTCGAAAACGAGAATGAATGTGATCATGCGTTGCCGTGTGTGGGCAAAGAATTATGGATGAAAAATTATTTCATTCGATTCAACTAGAAATTCCTTTTGCTTTTATCAACTGGATGTCACTGACTTCGATTTTCAACTTTTATTACGATCGAATTTACACGTAATTCCAAATAGCGAAAATCCATTATATGTATAAAAACAAATATAACTAAAATATGAAAATGTAAAAAATAATGTTGTTTCAATAAAAATATGTTACCCAAAATTTATTTTAACGTATAGTAATCACAAAAATTTTTTTCATTGTCTGTAAAAATATTATAAATATTATAAATATCTTCTTATTAAACAGCTTCATATTAATAGCAATTGCAATATTCGGAAAGAAATCATATTAGTCATATTATACCATTCATTCATATAAAAAAAATATTTTAAAACGAATAAATCTCTTAACGGCATAAACCACAATGCAAGATGTTCGTAGCGAAAATTTTTTATATTTTAATCATATTATTGTACAATTAGAAAAATAATAATTATTTTTATAATTGTAATATAATTAAGAGATTTATTCGTTTTTAATATTTGACCAGTATTGATTTTTATTATTAAAAATATTTTATTTCTGCAAGTGCTGTAGAGAGAAAAGAGAATTTTAATTATTGTATTACGTTATCATAATATATTTCAATTTACCTATTTTCAAATTTAATTATATCATATAAATAAAAAAATTCAATTAAGAAATTTTAAAGTAATTAATAGCAATTGTTTTTATTTTTAATTATTAATATTTATTATTAATAATTATTAATTATTAATAATATTATTAATAATTATTAATATTAATTATTAGTATGCATTATTAAAGTGTAATATAATAACAGGATTCAATCGGTAGAAGAGTACACGTATTTTGAATAAACATTTTTATTAAAAGAAGAGATTGGTAGATAATTATTTAATTAGATGAAAAGTTAAATTAAAGAGCTTCATACATTGTAAATTAAAATGTTACTCGTTAGTATTATTACATCCGTATGATTTAAAGCAAAAAATTTATATTTATATTTTATTTTAAACAGTTATTTTATCGCACTTTCTTTCCACTTCATATATACTGAACAAATATAATTTATATAATAATTAAAAAATATTAATATATACTCCCATTACAATGCAATATTTAAATATATCAAATATTGTGCGTACGAAAAGCCAAACGCGAAGAACTATCCGTCAATCAATCTGTATTCTGATGTTTGGACAAAATCTCATTGAACCGAGTCGAGTGCCATTGTTGAATATTCAATACTGCTAAATGGTACGAATAGTATTGGTCAACTCTCCTTTCCATTCTCACCCTCCCCCCTTCCTCTTCAACGTAATCCATCTCTCATCGGGAACAGCAATCGGCACTTCTAAAACTGACGCCGCGTTGCAAATATTGAATAGTATCTTTACTAAATGGACAATTTGGAGGAAACGTAGAACAATTGTCACAGATAAAATAGAATTCGTAATATATATTCTTATCATCTAATATTACAAAAAACCACAAATAGAAATTCATCACTGACATTCCAATTACAATTTCCCTTCTTTCTAAAAAAATTACTGAAGTCCAATTCATAAATAAATTAAATATTAAAAAATTAAAATAAAGAATTCGTACTTTCTATTTGATACTTTTATATCACACAGATTATCTCTTTAAACTATCTCTTAGATTCTTATATTTTTTTCTTTATTCTTTTTCCGGAGTAATTTTTTTCTTCTCTTACTCTATCTTATTTTAGAATCATGATATAGTAATGGTAAAATGTGTCAGAAAGATTCAACATCATGCATTAAATAAGAGATGTCTGGAGTGAATTTCGTTGAAATTCTCGTAAAAGAAAATTCGTATGCCAGAAAAAACTGTCAGTCAATTATCATTAGAGGATTATGCCACTGGCATTATGTCGACAATCAGAAGTGACCACTCTTATTCCATCCTGGCTTGCGTTATTTCCATTACGAACTGTGTGTATGTTTCTCGCTTGAGTCAGGAACGACGCGACACAGAAAAATTTCAACTAATAATAATAAATGAAAGATTAATTCTATTAATTGACAATGCGACATTGTGCCAATCGTGTATGGCGTCTGTAAACACGTTCTTCATTATTTGGTCATTATTGTTGCAATTTCTCGTTGTCTTCCGTACGTTTGCGTAACGGTCTTGTAAGAAACATCACAAATAGAGCATTCCTGGAGATGCATTCCGTCACATCCCAGATTTGAGAGAATGCTGTTCTATAATGTGACAAAAGTCGAACATCGCTCTACACTATTTATCCTAAAGAAAACGATCTCGATCGAATCGTTCGAACACGGAGTATGACGAAAAGAGACGAACAGAAGAATAATTCGATATCCGATCACAATAGCCAATCAGAAATGAAACCCTGAATTATCCGTGGCTCATCATTCTCATCTTAGGCTCCTTGGACTCGCGGATCCACAAAGCAAACGATATTATCCCGATGATCTTCTGACACGCCGATGCAAAAGATCGAAGAATTTGCATATCGACCCAGCAGTCATTCAGAAAAAGATTGAGAAGGAAAGGAACGCTAACGATAGGGGTGTTTACATTGATACAATCAGTGAAGATCAACCGGTTTCGTGAAAATAAAGCAAAACACGATGTGTAGGATTGAAATAAGATTAATTTATGCAAGTCATTGCCATAACTGCATTAACTGCATACCATATTCTTCACATAACATTATTATTGAATGCTTAATCATGAACCAATTATATGAAATTGTAAAAAATTAAATCATTTAAAACGTAGTTTATTGATAATGTTTATTTCTATAAATGATAATTTATATTTCATTCAAATTATGTAAAAAAATTAATAAGATGTTCAATAATATCGGAAATATAAATTTTCTAAACTTGAATAAATAATAAATAAGGCACAAATATTTTTACATTTACGTAACACAGCAAAGAGATAAATTTAATTTTATAAATCTTTAAAATTTCCAAAATATAATCCATTTCAAATATTTAATCAAATTTTTCGTAATCCGATTAAGTTTATGAAGCATAAAATTGGAACGAAAATGAACATTTTTGCTGCAATAAAATATTTAAAACTATATTAACAATTTAAACAGTAAGAGATTTTCTGTATTTTTCTAAAGATGGAATGAAAAAAATTTAAGCGAATGAAATCAACTTAACTAAGTTATCTCTATTGCAAGTTTAAGGATTATAATGAAAAAAAATTATTTAAACAGCAAGCTCAGTAGATACGAGTCTAATAATGTCGCTATGAAATTTCCCAAGTACTTCGATCAAATTTTATACTAATTTGGAATTCTCAACATTATCTAAACTTTGCTTGATGACATCAATCTCTTCAAAGATGTCTTGTACAAAACGCTTGAATTTCCGCGCTTTCGCAGTACGATTCTCCTCTATTCACAAAAACAAATGGCAAGACAAAAGGTCCTTAAGAGTTAAAATTCATAAACCAGTCAACCGTTTATTCTCTCTAGCCCACTCCAATCTTGCCATCATCCCTGATGACATCCCATTTCCAACTTCCACTTCGTCTATCTTACACGCCTGTCTTCAAATCCTCGTTAAGAAGTTAAAGTTAAATGTTTCTTTATGGCATTTAGAATAAGACGTGTTCACGAACCGAATGATATAACGCCTACCTAAAAACCAAACCTATATCAGGGTTCTAAATTAATTCACGTTGAAAGTTTTATAAGCAGCTACGAAGGCGTATTAAATCAATATTTAATTAAGAAAAGATAATTGAAATAATGATCAAGACATTAATAATACGAGTGTTTCATGCCATGAGCCATACGAAATACGGCGACATACTTCAGACACTAAGATGTGTAATTTAGTTCGAGCATCCGCATGTAGTTTGCTAATGACGACGCTGCAACAACGATAAGCATCCACTCTCTGCCCACATTTCTCCCTCGTTTTCGTTTGTGCTTCTCTGTGCGAGTCGGCGAGCGTTCTGCCGTGCTTGTAGGAAAAAAATTACTCAGCGAATATTTGTATTGCGTTTCGATGGTCGTTAGCAGAGAATTTACAGTAATTTAGGTGCAGCAGTATATAGCTCTCACCAAGAGATGCATCTATATACACTAGCGTATATTTTTCTTTTGAACATCGTTTCGTTCCAACGCTTAGTTTTTTTTTTTAACGTGGCGTGGAGAGAGAGTTCTAATACAAGTTAATATACTTATAATTTCGGCTACAAATCTCTTTGGACTCTTGAAGAATTAAATGAGTTCTGAGCCAATGTAAATGATAATAATGACTTAAGTATTTAACATAACATATTTCCGCGAAAAATTAGCATCAAATGTTTCCAAGATCTATAATTTAATGTTCATTACGTAAACACAATGTTTTCATATTTAAATACTCATTTGCAAAGAAATGGAAAAGAAAAACTTCCTATCTTAAAACATTTTCCGAGTTTTCTACCATTTCATCGCAAAAATTCATGCAGATGAAATGGCGAAAAGTTATAGCTTTATTTTTAACGCGCAATATATGATAGTGTCAGGACTTTGCCAATCGATGATTCAACTTTCCAATCAAGTAAATATAAAAGCTTTATCTCCACTTTGATTATTCTTTCTGTCTTCGCTTTAACTCTTCGATAAGTTAACGTGTACTGTTTTTTGATATACATGTCACTGCCACTATCTCAAACACAAAACTTTGAAGATCGATGCAAAGTATACCCAATGAATTCTTAACTAGCTTGCACAGCAGTTTCATGATTGACCTATTATTCTTCTTAATCGATAAATTAAAAATTTCTTTCTGAATTATTTAACATCTCATACATTTATTTTCATTACGAATTTTAACCGTAATGTAAATAATAAATATTAATAAAAAATGTATTAGTAATTGTGGAACTCACGCAGGTATAATACACGTATGAAGTCGCAAAAACAACATCCTCACAATCACATATAGAACGAGAATCCACGAGTAACGTTGTTCGCCCCTAGGCCTGTTCTAGCTTTGATGCACTCTCCGCCAGTAATTAAATACCAGTCGCCAAAGCATTGTCGCCAGCAAGCTGCCGGACGTTCGTTACTCGTTACTGTTTGCCAGGAAACCCTCGACTGGCGATGACCTTTTGTTTCGTTCTCGTGAGATTCTACGGTCCAATCTCTATTTGCATTCGCCAGTATGCGATTGACTGTAATGATTCTTGAGCCGAGCACTTGGATTTCCATTGTCTCCTGCTTTTCAATTTGGCCGATCGAATGCACGTTTGTGAAATATATTCGTACGTCTAGTTCATTTCCGTTACGGTAATGAATTCAATGGATACGAGACGCCGTTGCTCGATAAGCAATACAATTTTCAGAAAGCACGATAAGTGTACTTGAAAACGTGATTTTAATACACCAGAAAAATTTTCATTAAAAGAATCGATATGCATGACAGACATTTACCTGATCAATCGTGACTTTTCGCTTTCTTATACACGCCGGGAATTGCAACTCTATAGCAATAAGGAACGACGTTTCGATTATCACGGCTATATCGAGTAGATCTCCACTCGTGGAAACGTCGATATTATATCCCGTTATTTTATTAGGTGTCAATACAGTTCTAATAGCCACAGAAATATTTTACAGAAATGTGGAAGACAGGTAATTATGTTCCCATCTTTCTCCTGTTTATTATGATATATGGAATCAAAACATCTCGTGTATCCGTGTTAATGTGTATTATCTTTATAAATAGACATAAGAAAGAAGAGATAACAGATGTTCAAAATGAATTTTAACAGATTCGTTACAAATTTAATAACGTCATAAATTCGATAATTTGAATAAAGCTATAATAAATAATTGAGACAAAAAATTGACGTCGTCTTTCAGCATACAAATATGCCATAATATAATATAACAGATTAATATTCTTATAAAAAAAAAATTGCTATGGAATTTGTAATTATGATGAGTAAATGAGAAAAGCCGAACATCTAATTACTCCAAGAAGCCTGAGTCTCAGGTGCAATTATCTAATCGTTCCTGGCACATTGATCTCATTAAAAAGCGTAGTAAATATTCCGCGCCAGATCTATCCGACAAAACCGGGTAATTTTTTATCCCTCTCGTATCTTCCACTAGCTCTCGATTTCTCAAGAATCGAAGTAATTACGCTCAAGAATGTACGAGCCACATAAATTGGCGGCAGCCGAATTAGAACTGAAAGAACGTAGAAACATCGGTTTCTTTCCGTCACTTC
>Ga0157364_1003282_pt1 | contig 15641 bp, 6 predicted proteins | sample AttsexASBM2_FD_111476 | JGI IMG/M metagenome (GOLD analysis project Ga0157364, IMG submission 111476) | Fungus gardens microbial communities from leaf cutter ant in Ribeirão Preto, State of São Paulo, Brazil - Atta sexdens ASBM2 | ecosystem: Host-associated > Fungi > Mycelium > Unclassified ...
ATTCTGACTGAATACAAGCGGAATGCCTCCCCGTAGAGAAATCGCGTCTGAGATGAGATGGGGGAGGCGATTTGTCGGAGGGTCAGTATTAACGATAATTAGACAATTAATAGCTCGTCTCAGGCTAATGGAGAAGATCGTTTGACCGTCGAGGCGACGGAGCTGTGTCGACGATAAATTTAGCAATTATCGCTTTAACGCGTAATTGGGTCGATCTTCCGTTTGAAACTTTGTGGGAAAGCAGTCGACCGCGACATTGGCGTCAATTTACTGATTGTATTAAGCCGCTGCAATTGGTAATTGGTTCTACACATTAAATCATCGCCGAACAATGTAGATGATGCTGATGATATACTGATAAACTAATATGATTATTGTATGTTGGCATGTTTTTGTAAGGAGAAATGTACAGTTGCAATTACAATTACATCGAAATTGTCATATTATTAATTAAATATTAATTCTCCGTCGGCAACTAAAGTCTTTAAAGGTATCATCGATGATTTGATTGTGATTTTTGATAAATAAAAAATCTATAAAAAATAATTAAAATACAATTCGAGTTCTGTGATGTGATAAAATCTCATGTTGAAGCTTTGATAAGCATTTGACTAGAATTTTTTAGATTTTTATATAATTTGAAACAATAAAAAATTTGCCCTGTTTCTCGAAGAGCTCTGGATGGAAGAGTTCAAATTTATGTTGTTGACAGAGAATTAATATACAATATGCACACATATTAATTATATATATTATAAACTACTTTAGGTATACAAACGCAATATATATAACAAAATATATATATATATATATATATATAAATAATTACAGATTATTTTATGTCTGCCAAATGATCACATATGTTAAGAATTTACCCAAGTCGGCGATTTTTTTGTCTAAAGGGCATAATTATCCTAATTTGAAATAGATGCTTGATGATATACAGCGATTTCTGTTTCTCATAATTATATAATTAGCGAATTCTTGGCCTGTATCGCGATCGTCTCGCGCACTGCCTTTCGCGATAATAAAGTTCATCTTCCATGGAACTCGCACGGTGTCCTGGCCGTGGACTTTCTAAGAAGCCCTTTGCACATTATGCCGAAAGATACGTTCTAGAAGCCTGGATCCTGAAAAATGCACGAGGCTTCTTCAGACGACGGACTGTTCAGACATACCATCACATCGGTGGACCATCGGCGATCGCGACAATCCTGACATTCCACTATGCGATCCTACCGAAAATCGGAAGGGATTCCCTGTACTTTAGAATTTTTTTTACACAGAACAGAGTTGACATAATAAATTGCGACAATGGATTTTATCTAGTTTTCTAGAGGATACCTTAAATTTAGATGTTTACATATTTCACTGCATTTTTTTTTATTTTATTTATTTGTGCTACTTGCTTACTCTACGCGTGATTTACTTTAATTCTGACTCGGGAGAGTTCTGAATGAACGACGTACATATATATGAGCCGTTTTATTATCTCGAGGTTGTGTTCGCGATAAAACTGAACCGGTGCCTGCCGCGGTTATCGTGGCGTACGGAAACTGGTAAGCTGAAAGAATATTTCTAAGCTATCCAATTACACGTACGAGCGCATACTAGCTCGCAAAACACACCCTCACGCATACCGCATGCACGAATATATATATCCGGGCATAATGCGGGACGCCGCTCGAGCGTCCTGGACGCAATTATCCCATTTAAATTAAGCCGCATAATTGGACGACCGTCTATTCACACTCGTAAAGCACCCGTGCGCGCGCTTTTACTACCGCGCGGCCAAGGCAAGGATGAATTTAAGGAGCGACGAAAAGAAACGAGGCACACACCGGGCATATTGAAAAAAGAAGATCCCCCGGCACGGCGCGGGCAGCCAGGACGGAGAGGGCGGAGGGCGGATCCTCCGGTCGAAAGGATACTGCTACTGTTCGTCGCTACAAAACGATTTTGTTTCTTCCTTCTTCTATTTCTTTTCTCCTTTTCTTCCACTTTTTACGCCGTCGGAATTTTAAATCGGCTGGACAACGTTATTCGTTTACTTGACATATTTTCAAAAAATTGCCTCACAATTAGTGTCACATCTTTTTCGGATATCTAACCCTTGCGATTTAATCATCCTTTTTATTGTTATTACTCTCTTCCTTTCGAATTATTATTTTTAACTTATATTCTCCACGTGCGCGATGAAAAGTAATGAAGGATACCTAATAATCGCGCGCGTATCTCGCCCTCACGTCGCGTCTCGTGAGTAATTTGCGAATTTTATCCCTGGGATTAGAGAAAAGGATGAGGTTCTTGCCGTGTCCCCGCTTGATTCCCGATTCTCTTTTTAATAGATTCGAATAATCTGCTAACAAGAACGAAATTAATCCACGACCTTCATTAATATTATTCACTGAACGCTTGATTACTTCGCGAGTTAAAGGGGAAACATAATGATATTTTCAAACTTCTCTCCTTTTGTCATTTTTATAAATTTTTATAAATGATTCAGCGATACTCTTAAAAATTATATATTTCAAAATCAAAACAAATAAAAAAATGAAATGCCTGATGATTTAACAATATAAATCCGATAATAATTAAGAGAAATGTCTATCGAGCGTTTATGCGGTTTCATCGAGGTGTATGATAAGGCGGATCGCTCGTTTAACGATCATCTCGAGAATGAGAAAAATCCCGAGTCACGGAGAAAAAGGGATTCCTCTGTACGAGGGAGAAAGGACAGCCGAGAAGGATCGAGCGCGAGAGATTACGTGGCAAAATCCGCAAACGAGAGAACTTAGAACGGCGTTCTAATTGCGAATATGACTATGCTTAATTCTCCCCCTGATGGTCCCCATTCTCACATTACGCTCGAATTGGTCTGCTTGCTGTTAAATTATGCGGCTATTCATAAAATAAAAATCATAGAGGTTAATTTTTTGAACATGCCAATTTTTCTCATCATCTAAAGTAGAATTGTTAAAACGTCGAACGGGAATTTCTATCTTCTCTCTCTCTCTCTCTCTCACGTTAAATTAATTCCTTTAAACTCACTTCACGTTACTAGTCAAGTCGAGCATGATGGGTGACAGTTAATCTATCCGATCAGTCTTGGAACGATTTACCTAGATCTCGAATCGCCGACGATAAACTATATGACTTCGGCGTGAAAATTGGATTCGTAACATCAGCGGCCGCCTTTTCGTCACGGGCTTTGAGAATGCCGATTAAAAAAGAGCAATATAGCGAGATGGAAGGAAATCGTCCTGCGTCTTCTTTTGGAAAAGAGACGAGGCAAGAAACCAACTTTAAATCTATAACTATTGTAACTCGTGCATTTGATTTCGATTCCGCTAGTCGGAGCGAAAAAAGAAATACTATTTAAAATGTTTTATATAATGAATGCAACTTGGTTTATTGCTGCCAGCATTTTTATATAACCGATTATATATTTCTACATTAAAGTAGATATCCTACGTTGATAACTTTCGAGATTTATATTATCAGCTCACTTGATAAAAGTCGCAGATTATATTATCAGGGAGTAATCAGATAATAATAAATTTCCAATAATGATTTAATATAGTAATTTTTACAAAACGAACTCTAAATAATTTAGACTCGAATTCCACTAACATATTGATTAACATTCACGAATAATTAAGTTCTCTCTCTCTCTTTCTCTCTCTCTCTCTCTCTCCCCCATTTGCGTCATAAATACTGCAGTATTTGATCTGAAGAGCGAAAGTACTAATCTGCATCAGAACAATTTGTTTACGAAACAGTGCATGAAATCGAACCATTGATCAACGTACCAACCGTTTGGTGGATAAGAATAACGATGTGGACCGTTGGAAGCTGTTGGCACGCGCTGATAATCGATAGAAAGCGTTACCGTCACGGCGGCACAGTGATTGCAGATCGGACAGATCTAAACGAACCTTACGGATTTTAGATCGTGATAAAAAACATGACCTCTCGTCGCTGTTATTTCGATTCGTCCGCCGCGTCGCGATTCTATTGTCATCGCAAGCATCGATGCGCGGCTAAACACGACTGTTATTTTCTGTGCTCGCCCTGGTCGTGTCATTGACATTGTCAACGCCCTTTCTGTACTGCGGGAAAGTCGCGCCGCAGCTTTGAAGAAAATTCCACGCTCGTAATTCCTTTAAGGAAAAGGCGAGGTTGCGATTGCAATGTGCTATAATTACCAAGAGTGACGCCGCCGTGTACGTGGGAGAGTCGCGGAATCGTGTGGACGGATAATATCTAGCAGTGGAATAGCAAATGTAATTTAAAGGAGATCGTGCACGCTCCTTCACGATTCATTTTCGATTCAAATCCGGTTAATCATTCCGAATCCGATATACTCTGCGTTTTATTCCACGCAAATCGGAAAATGTATTGTTATATTTGGATGCACTGCAAATTCGTAATTCCAATTCAATGTTAATTGTACAATTTGAGTTATTTTTAATCAGTTATTTTTTGCAGCTTGTCATTGCTTTTACTCAATATTATCGTTAATTTAATGAAAACAATGGAATTAAAATTTAATTCAAAGAAATATAATTTTGACTCAAATTTAGTTTATTACTTACTAAGTGCACACGTTGATATAAATATTGTTTATTTTGAAAACACACACAGAAATAGATTGATTTACATTTTGATCTACATGGAAGTTAAAAGTAGCAAACTGTTATTTAATGATTAAGTTATCATTATTTCTTAGATATTTAATGTTTTTTACAATATTATATTCTACGAGTATACATTAATATCCGTATATTTTTCGTTTGATCAATTATTATTTATGATCAAATATGACGAGTCCAATATATTAACCATATTGCGTTTGCAATTACATTGGAGAATTTATTTATTGCATCTTTATTTTTTTGAAACATTGTATCACATTAACGTAACATTTTAAAAATAATATACATAAGACGCGGCACACGAATACCAGCCGGACTCAAACAGCTTCAATTTGACTTATTGAATTTCTCTCTCAATATAATATGCTTTATAATATATGTATTTTTACTTTATTGGATTTTAAAATTAATTTTAGGAATTACATTTAGATTATTGACAATAATTAGTTAAAATATCATAATAACATGATATTCTTTTTTGACTTTTCTTCGCAAATATTGTCGTGTGTTTCACATAGTTGGTAGTTTATAATCGTGTTCGAGCGTGCTCGTGAAATATCAGAAAATAAACTTAGAATACTACACTCGCGTTCCTCGAATTCGTCCTTAAATAAATGTTGACTTTCTGTGAACACATTCCTACGTTTTTTTCTTGCGAGTTGCAACTAAGATTCTAAATCTTTTATCTTAGACATGTGTTATCACAACAAGGGAAACCAGAAAACATCGATGATTTAGGTGATATTAATCGAAAAAATATTCCAAAAATAAACAAATGAAAATAGCGGTCACGTATTACTCTGAGTTTTGCCGCAAACAATTATATTTTTAATAATACGTAAAATTAAAACAATATAAATAAATTTAAAAAATAAAGAAACAATCAAATACGGACGAAACATCTAATGCTCAATTTTTTCATTTTCGGATAAATTGCTGATAATCTTATCCAAAAGATATCTCTATTATATTCTGAAAGATATCTTGGATAAAGTTATCTAGAGGTGAAGAAATTTGACATAAAGATATTTAAAATTTATATATAAATATTATTAGACATCAAGATTTGATTTCGACTCTTTTTTGCTCTTTCTTTATTTGAATTATTATAATATATATAATATTTTTGAATTCATAATAAATGTAAAATGATTATATTTTATCAAAGATTCTATATTTTTAGAAACATGAGCACATTCTATCTTTATTGTTTTGATTAATATGTTTTTCTCATAAAATTTGCTTGTTAAACATAGTAAAAGATAAGATATGTATGTAATGTTTTAAAAAGTGACTCAAAAAGCTCAATGGGAATGAATGAATATTAAAATATGCCGTCTGGTTTTGATTATCTGTAAGTCGTTTTTCAAACGTCGCGTATTGCGCCAAAATAATATTTTCTCCCTAACACGAAATGAATTCTGCCGGAACAATATTGGATTTTGCTAATTTATTATTTTTGCTCCAGAGAAATCAGCGTTTAATTTACATTACGTTCGTTAACAGTTATCATGAAAAAAATTGCACCCAATTAAATTCGATAAAAATCGATAAGAAGAAATGTATTAAATTATATTTTCGGAAAAAGCCTCCATCTTCCCGAGGAACCTATCTTAAAAGCCGCGAAGGATAAAATTCAGGGTTTCGCTCGTGTCTCGTGAGTTCTCTCGGGGGTTATCGAGAGGGTTGCGAGGAGGAGCGGGAGGTGGCGGTTGAGGTAGGAGGGTGAAAGGGGGTTTCTTGGATGCCGTGATGGCGGCACCCAAGAGCTGGTGGTACCCGAGAGTCAACCCTCCAGGCGGGGTTGCCAAACGCATACAGGACTCGCCATCCATGTGCTCGGAACCAGCTCTCCTGTCCGGCTTCTTCGTTCTCTTCTCTTCTACCTCTTCCTCCTCCTCGTTCACCTCCTCCGTTACTATCATCTCTGTCCCGCTCTTCCTCGTTCCACGTCTACGAGATCGTCTCTATCAGCCACCTCTTGGCTCCTTGCTCGTGCGTTTTCCTCCTTCTGGAGGGGACCGCATTTTTTCTGCTTGCGCCTGCGATGGGTGGCACCCAGACCAGTCTATGCCCGACCAATGAGAAGCGCGACCGCGGTAACGCCTCTCCCAGAGTGCTCCGACAGTGGCAGCCTTCCTCATCGACTACTCATCGGAGTTAGTCCCTCTCTCTTCCTCACCATCTCTCACCGGTCGCTCGCTCTTCCTCACCGTTCTCCCTCACTGTTCACTCACTTGGCTGTCCTCCTTCCTCCGCGGACCGCGTCACTATGTTTCAGCTCTCGCACTTCTCTTTCCTCCTCCGTATCTTGATATTTTTCATTAATTTCTCTCCGAGCTCTCTGAATGGTTCTTCATCTTTCTCTTTATCTATTTTTCTCTTTCTCCGTCTATCTCATTACAGTTACCGGAACTTAGATATCTCCTCCTTATTCCGCGTTTTCCGTTCTCGTTCGAAGATCTCTCCTTCGCGTGCATCCGCGGGATGCACGATCGACTGACTATCCTCGTGAACGGTCTACGTATTTGGTCCCCTCGCTGGGGTTGCTTTCGCGCCAATGTTGTCTTGTTTCTCCGCGAGAAGCAACATTTATTCACCGTACGACCGAGATACAGTTTTTGATATCTGGTTTTATTTCTTTTTTCTTTCAAATGATTTGCTTTCGAGGACTTTTGCGAAATTGCGGCGCCGCATCGAAATGATGGACGTAATCAGTGCTCTATTTTTTCACGATTAAGAATATTTTTCTATTAATTTTGTTTTTTGTTTTTCTTTAATCGGTGTTTTCGATTTGAGCCATTTTCGTCTCCTGCCTCGTGGATACAAGGCTTGGGATTTATGGATTCTCGTTATCTCGGGACAGGTGTGGTCAGTGCCTTCTTTCGCGAGATCGACCTCTGACCTATTCTCCAACGTCACAAGAGTTAGGAAGGGGCAGGAATATCGCGATGGCAGTCGGACGCGCATGGCTGCTTTCCGTTAACCTCCGCACCTCCTGGAGCGTCGCTCTGCTGGATTATCTACCCCTTCCTTCAGAGGACACAACTATCTCACTATCCTTATCACTCCGACCGACCGAATCCAACTTTCAAATTTTATTTACTTAGACTTTTGTAGATGTCGTGCCATTTACAAAAGTTGTGATGATTTTCTCATATAAATTCGACATTTATCATGTAAAGGTTCGTCATTGAAGCCGATCATGCCGATTAACAGTAGATTTTTATAACGCTGATTTACCGCGATTCACGTATAAAAAGACATTGTATATTTAAATATTCATCCATTTTATCTTTAAATTATATTTCAGTAAAATTAAAGAGTAGTTCCAAGATATTCGCATTTTTGAAAAATAAAAAAAGAAAAAAAGCTTAAAGGATATGTCAATGGTATAATTGGCTTTAGTTAGAGCTTTAGTTAAGCTTTTAAACATTTTCTAAATAATAAATTGAATGTCATCCTCTCAACATACCTTTGGGTTATTTGTGACCTGCCCATTTCTTTTCTTTGAAATATTAAGAGCAAATACCTGGTCAAATACCAGTCTCTTTTCTATTCCTAAAAAAAGTTAGGCATCTAGAGAACAAGTTTGTTGTCGATCTCAATTCGTACGTATTAACTACTCATTACTCCAAAATTCGCCTCTGGATCAGAAATGATCTAACGTATGTACAGAATGTATATTTTTTGTAACTAACAAATTTTTCTTTTTTTTTCTTTTATTTTCAATTAATTCTCAGTTATATTACGGGAATATTTCACGAATTATTAAAAAAAGAATTTAACTTTAGAACAACATATTAGCCCTTAATAAAAACGATTTTTACCTTTGTACTAAAAAGTAATATTATATATTATGTTGCCTCTGTAATGTTATAAAGAACATTTTTCTTAATTAATAATAACAATAAATTATAAATTTTTTAACACAATAGCAATAATAAAATGCGTTGTTTAAAATGTAAATGCAATATATCTTCAATTTATAGCATTCACGCATATTAAAAAAACATCATTTTCAGGTTATTATTCAATAACTAAATTTTTTGGACAGCCGACTTGAATTATTCTTTTCTTTCTTTGGAATGTCAATTTTGAGATATTGAATCATATTTTTCCTTTAAACATTTTTGTGTCAGAGTTTTATATTTTTACATGAAACAGTGCATTTTTCTCAATTTATTAACTATATTTATTGAAACAATTTATCTACAATGTTATAAATATACAATTGTACAAATACTTTCTAAAGATATGTCAAAAGTATATGTTAAAATATACATAAAAATCGTTTAATAATTTTTATATACTTGTAAAAGTGATGAAAATTAATCCAGAACACAAATGATCGAACGTGTGTAGTAAGGGTGCCCAAAACTAAGATGTGTACTAACTAAGAGTAAAAGTTAAAGATGAAATATTTGATGAATATTTGAATATACAATGTTTTTTTATGAATCGCCGTTTTATAAATCAGCGTTATACGATCGTGGTGTCTTTCTTGGTGCAAAAAGATGTCGACATAAGCCACATTTTTAAGAAAAGACGTTGACATGTGGCATTTATCGCTCCACGTTGAATCCGGTGAAAAGAAAAAAAAGCATATGTACGAACACGATTAACGACAATAAACAAAATACGTCCGTTTTAAAGCGTGGACGGCGAGTCGCACCGTCGATGCGATATGGCGCAAAAAGCATCACCATTTTCCCCGTAATACGAGGAATCGCAGGCCACCAAGAAGTCCTGCGAGAACGAAGGATCGAAACCCCGGTCCTCACCTAGGTGAGGGATGAGAGGTGAGCGAGGTGCGCATGTACGCTTCGAGGAGGGAGTACGCCTCCTCCTCGCGGTTCCGCAATTTCATTTTCTAAATGAAGCGAGCCAACCCCCTGGGAGGAGTGGAAGGCTTGGCCTTCCGTTTCGTGTACACGCTCGTGCCTGCTCGACTGCAATCGAAAGCGCATATCCATTTAATTAATTATGCATGAGGTCCGCTGCAACGCCGAAACACGGGTCGGTGTTATCGTTAACCCGTGTGAAAATGGTCGAATTGCCGACCCATGTCTGCCGGTGATTGCCGGTGGTTCGCCATTGCCTTTTTATCACTGATATTACATTTTAGAGATATACATGTAAAAATCATCTTTCAAACATAAAAGCTGCGAATGTATTATTTTATCTTCTATATTTTATATACCTCTTGCTAAACAAGGTGGTTATTCACCTATCTTATTTAGCAAAATTTCAGAACAATTAGTAAAACATTTATCGAATATATTTTACACGAGACATATATTCATCAAGTATTGTCCTTTCATATTGTTTTCAATTTTACATATCGAACTATCCATGAAAACTTGTGAAGAAATGATGAAAGAAAAAGAAATATTGGAATTTTCATCATTGGAATTTTGTCGTAAAAACGACAAAGGTATCTTTCATAGTGACTTTATAGCGAATTCTCGGGATTGTCGCGAAATGACTTGTAACGGAATTCAATTCTGACTCTTCATATAATTTGCAACAGCTGTCTTATGTCTCGTTCGACGTTATATATATTCGCTAGAAGACTGTTTATCCACGCTGGTCTTCGATTCAAGTCGACCTTCTTCCATCGTTCTTTCCTCTGCTAGATTCGTTTCTCATTAATCTCTGTCCTCATCCTTTTACTCCGTTTCATGATTTCTTGCTACATTGCTTCGGTCCGTCCCTCGTGTCCCTTTTCGCTTTGCTCGTTTAAGACAACATGGCCGATCAACCGGGCGCCATTGAGCAAGTCGTTGGAGGATTTTTCAAGACTTTTCACAGTTTGCTTTTCGATTGATACTTACGAATGAATATCAAAAATGTTAATACTTTATCGTGATAAAAATATATAAAGAAGAAATAAAAATCTAATTATATAAAAATTATTAAATCATGTGTGTAATTTAATCGAAATATGAAATTTAAGAGAAACATATATCAGATTTTGTTTAATTAGAAAAATGTTTATTTGTATGCTATTATATTAATATAAAGAAGTTTAAAATTATTTACCATTTGAAATAATTAAGTTTCTAAATTTCAAATCCAAAAATGCTATATACAATAAAGTATATAAAATTTAATTACAGAGTACTATTATATATTAATAATATTTAATACTCTCTAAATCTCTTTTGGAGTGAAATCTCACTCTTTTAGAATGAGATTTCACTTCAAGAAACTTAGAGAGTATTTTTTAGAATTATAATACAACATCTAATCGCATGCTATTTTCAAGATATTTATTGCTCTATAATTGACATTAGTAATCTATCGTCACTATTTTTTTGACTCGTGCATTCCAACGTATCTCCAACGTTCGAATTAGTCGAATATATTCATGAGTCGTGCGATAAATCACTTAAACGACCCGTTTTTTAATTCGGAAGATAGAGAATCGCTCTCATCTGAACTTGCCCCTAATCAGGAGTCTAAAAAAATGCTGCATCGATGTCATCAAGAAGAGCGAATAATCAAAAAACGATCTGGCGCCAGAGAGGAACGAGATGTACAGCCGGGCAGCAATCCGGGGTCTGTCGGTCTGTCGGTCGTCCTCATAGCAGTGCCAGAAGAGCACTGGAAAACAAAAAAGCCCGCCTCCACTCCTATCCCCCTCCCACTGGCCTCTCGTACCATAGCTATCTTTGAGAATGGCCTTGAACTTCGAGGGAGAACCCCATTGGCCGAAAAACCGTGTCGCAGTTTTTCCTCGGGGCAGCGGCGGCAGCTCTACGAGCACGAATCACCGGGCGAAACGGCTCTTCTTACAAGCTACTTGTTAGGTAGCTCGGAAGGTGGAACGAACTCTCCCCCTTTAACCTAACCAGCAACCCCCCTTGAGGTCTTCTTCTTCGCTCTTCCCTTCCCTTCGGCGATAAGATTTGTGGTTATAGCTTGTTTTTGGAGCACTCCGCGGGGGTCGACAACATCGCCGCTCATGGTTCCTTTTCTCGAGGAAAAGGAAGGGCGGAGGATCTATTAATGGCCAGTGAATGAACTCACAAAGTCGTTGGATTTTTCACCAAGACGTACATTGACCGTTGAGAAGATCGGAATATTTTGTTACGCATCCGTGCGCGGTTAAGTCTCCATCTCCATTTAAGTCATATTTTTTTTTTAGATAAATTTCCATCAAACAGATTTTTTTACTTACACGCACAAAATATAATATGTTACCATCAATAAATATATATATTTGCAATTTGATTGTTTTTTATAATTTCATTTGTACATATTTATAATGCTGTTTGATTAAATATTCACCCTTTTATAGCCTTATTATTACATAGATTACTATTCTATTTAATGCTTGTAGCTCTAGCTGTCTCTTCATTGTTGTTTATCAAATATTAAACAAGAACAAATATATGATTGCGTTCAGCAGAAAAAGCAGCTTTGCAACTCGTAAAATTTTTTGATATAATTGGACCTGTCCTTAATTTCTCACTTTAAATCTATAAACTTCAATCATATTAAAAAATTTTACAGTTAGTTGCAAAGTCGCTTTTTCTGCTGAATGTATCAATGCTCACACACGGAGCTATGAGCGCCAAATGGAACGCAGCCATAATAAGCGAAGACTATGTATCTTGCAATGAAAAAATTTTAGAGAAGTACTGCATAGCGGTCATATAAATTACCAAATCTATTGAATTTTTTGTCAATGTTCCAAGATCGACATTCGCGAATGTCGTCTCTCGGATTCACTTTCCGTGACCTATCTACTGACCTATGAAAATATAATATTGGGAAAATACACGCGCATTTAAGAAAGTGGAACACCGAGAGTTCCATGACCCTCTAACCATGACCATCAACCCCATTCTAGTCTTCCTCCGTCTCCAGCGGTAAGATTTGTGGTTATAGCTCCTTTCTGGTCTACGCCACGGGGGTTGGCTACATCATACTTCTCTCTTTCTCTTTTTCTTTTTAAGTTGGTGGAATGTGTTCAAGGTCGATGCAAAGCATCATAAAAGAGATAGGCTTAAAAAGAATTAGACTTTATTTAAATAACTCAGATTTAGATATTTTAATCATTATTGCAATCCATTAAGTGGCATCTACAATAAGATTTTAAGGCATAAAACTTAAGCTTCAAGCCTTAACTCGTAAACACAATAGAATAATAAGCCTTAAGAAACTGACCATCGAGTATTCTTTTCATACTCGACTGTAATTGATCGATTTTCAAAGCTTAAGGTTTACTTCGTCTATTGTGTTGGCGGATTTAAGGGAATCTTAGGCCGGTATTCATAGTCAGATCTTACATTCAAGACCGTCTTAAGAAGTATGGTCTTAAGAAGACACGAATCAATCAGAAAACGTCTTAAGACATTACTTAATACGATCTTGAAATAAAACTCGACTATGAATAACGGCCTCTAAAGACGATTAGTCATAGTATTGTAAATAATATTTACAATACTATGACAGATTTACGTGTCATTCACACATTACTGTATATTATTATATATACATCAATATCTCACGCACACCTACACATAAATTTTCGTATAACAATATTTTATTTGGACAAAGTCCAATTCTAAAGCGACGCCTACAATGCGATTTTAAGATGTAAAACTTAAACTTTAAGCTGTAAGAAATTGCAATCGAAGGAGAAACAATCGACTATAATTGATAAATTTCTTACAGCTTAAAGCTTAAAGCTTAAGTTTTACGCTTTAAAATCTCATTGTAGAAGCCGCTTAAGAACTTCATGTTGTTTCTTTGTGCAAACTAGTCTGCAGACTATTATTTCGTAAGTACAGATTGCACAGCTTTTATACAAAACAAATGTTGTTACGATGTAACTCTAGAGCATCATATTAGATTAAGAAATGATAAAGAATATCTCAATTTTGAAATTTTTTGACGTTCTTCATAAACTTCATCTCACAGAGACGTATTAATGCGTATATTTTAATCCTGGAAAAAAATTTTCGAACCAGTAAAAGAGAAAATTACTATACAAAAATTATATGGTTTAGTCCGTAATGTAAACGCGACTTTAGGATCCTCTTAAATCGCAAGAAATTGTCCAACCACAGTCAAATTTGAGGAGAATAATCGACTATGATTGGTCAACTTCTTACTTAAATTTTAAGGTTTAAGTATATTCGTAGACTTGTACGCAAAATCTTTAATTTACTCAGCTTCAAGTGAAGACACAAGCAAGAGGACACATCAGCTTGTTAAAATATATCTGCGTAGGTTCACCGACCCCTTCTCGGTGGGTGACTTTTTATCCTAGGATTGTTTTTTTCCCTCTTCCGCGTCTGCCGAAGAAATTCTCCAGGAATTCGTGAACCATTTCAGGGGCGGGTTTTTGCATGATGTTTCACAGCGTACGCGACCTTTCCCAAGCTCCTCCACACCGAGGATTGTGCTCGTGGAATTAGGTCGTAGGAGGTCAGAATCTCGTCCTTCCGTGTCCATAGTCCGAGATTTTTACACGTCAAGGCCGACGCGCGGTGATTCAGCTAGGTTTTTGCGTATTTGCGAATTCGAAGATTTGTCGGTAGAGGGACGGTCGCGTCCTTGTTTTTTCTTCTTACGGAAATGGATGATTACATCTACATGTGTTCAAAGAAAAATCATCCGTATTATTATGATGTTGCGACTTGTCACTTTGCGCGTTACGACATTAAGGATATGGTCAACGCGATGTTGCAAACGCTTTGAAACGTTTTTTAATTGGTCAATTTGTGAAATTCTTTCTTCTAATTGGTCCATCAAACGCTTCAAAACATTTGTAGCGAGACTTCGATCATAACCTTAATGAATTATATATATATTTGACATATATATTTTTAAAATAATTCTCGCATAGATTATAAAATATTTCGCGAATCATCAATCACAAGTTCAAATAATCTCGTAATATATACAAGATACGATATTGAATTGCAATTACATTTTATTTAATTTATTTAACATTAATTACTATAGTTGTCCATCTATTCAATGTATAGTTCGGAATTCAATATATACTCATTATTTCTATCTTTTTAGATTATATATTATATATATATAATATTAGGTTCTTAAAATTATTTTTATTATTTAATAAAAAAGATAGGATTCTGACAGTTTTTGATTTTTTAATAATTATGTTATCTTTTATATGAAACAATGTTTTTTTCAACATTTAAAAAATTTTCGTAATTTATTTTTACATTTGATTTTTTTTAATTAATAAGAAATGTTAGTACTTCAAATATTATAATGACAAATAAAGAGACCAAAGAGCTTAAAATTCAATTTAATTGTCAAGGCATAATAATTAGTATAGTATATTTGCATTCTCATATCATGTTACCATCAAATTCCTTCGATCTAGGCACAGTCTTTTCTTGAAAATCGCAGAGCGGAAGAATTCTATGCGAATGGCGGAATACGAACCGATATCGTTAGAGCGTATCGTTCAACCAAGAAAAGCTGTTGCTCCCACTTAGACGGTACCCGGGCGCAGCGCGAACGAGGGGGAAAGATGGAAAGAGATTGAGAGAAAGAGAGAGAGAGGAAGAGAGATCGTGTTTCCCGCGTACCCCGCCCCCCTCCTTTCACCCTTCCGTGGCGGGCCGCGTCTTCCCCCGCTAGTCAGTGCGCGGCACGAGAGCGAGCGACGGTGGATCGTGAGGGGGCAGATACGAGGGTCGGCGGAAACGGCCGAGCACGGCCGAACGGTCGTTCGAATCGCGGCTCCCGCGTCAGTGCTGAAACCGCGTCCGCGGTTCACGGTTCACGATATTCGGGCTTTGCCGCGGTTGCATTTTTTTGCGCGTTCCGGGCCGGACAGTCACACGCAAAAAAAAGCCGGGATTTGGCGCGCTCTCGGCAGGATCGCCGGAGAAGTCTTGAAGGCGCGACGATTCTACTCGCTCGCGACATCAGTGTCTTCGTCAACGGCGTGATAGAGAGAGAGAGAGAGAGAGAGAGAGAGAGAGA
>Ga0157364_1003283_pt1 | contig 15639 bp, 15 predicted proteins | sample AttsexASBM2_FD_111476 | JGI IMG/M metagenome (GOLD analysis project Ga0157364, IMG submission 111476) | Fungus gardens microbial communities from leaf cutter ant in Ribeirão Preto, State of São Paulo, Brazil - Atta sexdens ASBM2 | ecosystem: Host-associated > Fungi > Mycelium > Unclassified ...
ATTAAAACTATGTTACAACCACGTGCTTGTGCCGATATACACACATTTTGATATCTTCTGTGAAGTGTTCCTCACACACACACACACACACACACACACACACACACACACACACACACACACACAAAACAGCAAAATTGTGTTATACGATCAAGGACGGCCTGCTTCATATCCAGAATGGCCTGCTTCATACGATTAAAATAGATTTCCAATAGCGGTGCGGCCAAGCAAGTGTAAGGTCGGTATTTATAGTCGATTCTTATTTCAAACCATCTTAAGTAATATCTTAAGACGCTAATGCAGTTCTCTGATTGGTTCGTGACTTCTTAAAACCGTACTTAAGACTGTACAGTCTTGAATATAAGATCCGACTATGAATGCTGGCTTAATGCGATTACATGGTACGCGGTACGCAGTACAGTAACTAAAGTAACTAACTAGTAGGCAACTAGGAAACCGCGTACCACGTATCGCCTATTTCTTTCACTGATATTACACGGAGTGTGATTTGCGCGCGATTTGCGGCATGGGCTAGTAACAAATTCATATTACTGCTATGCACTTTTTAATGGAATTAATTGAGTTAAAGACTTAAATTATTAAATAAATCTGTTAAAAAAAATAAGAGTATCGAGTAAAACATAAAATTAAGTTAATATATTAAAAAAAATTCATACTAATGTGAGTTTGTTTGCTAGCCCGTGCCGCAAATCGCATAAACCGTGCTCCATATGATATCAACGAAAAAAATAGATGATACGTGGGACGCGGTTTCCTAGTTAGTTACTATTAATTACTGTACCGCGTACTGCGTACCGCGCTCATATAATCGCATCCTAAGTCGATCACAGAACATATATAAAGAAAAGCGCAAAACTCTGTTGAAAGATGGAAACGGAGAATAATCGGCGCGCCTTAAGTGATTGGTAGAGAATTAATGTCTATATAAGTGTATGTGTTGGAGCAGGCAGAGAGGGAAAGAGAGAGAGAGAGAGAGAGAGAGAGAGAGAGAGAGAGAGAGAGAGAAAGAGAAAGAGAACTGACATTGTTTGCAATCATTTTGATGCCAAAAGACATTAAAGACATCATTTTATCAGAATGACGACAAATAACGTCAGTTCTCTGAGAGCGATTGTTACCAACGCCAATTAATTGTGATTCACAATCAATTCACATCAATTGTGGATCTGGACCTTAATCGACAATTAAGGTCCAGTTCCACAACTAATGGTTAATTCATAACCGAGGTTCAACTTATTTATTATCTTTTTCCAATTTTAATAAATTGGAACCATGAATTATGAAAATAGGCCTAACTCAATCAATGAACTCAAGCAATGTAGTCAACAGCAAGATTGTATATCGTTCTTAATCTTATCTTTTCGTGATATATTGGGAGTGTGCATTAATTTTAAGGGATTTTTGAGTAAAAATATGACTTTATTATGAAAAAATGGTTACAAATTGATTATTCAAAATATTGTCCTTCGCTAGTCATTACTTTTTCCCATCTTTCTGATAATGGATGGATTCCATATCGAAAGAACAACACATTTTTTGAGACTTCACGAATCGATCCATTTTTTGATATCTTTATAAGAATGGAAGCGCTGCTCAGACAGGCTATGAATCCATCGAAATAAATAATCGGAAGGAGTAATATCTAGAGAATACGGCGGGTGTAAATAGGACATTCTAGTTAAGCACTTTTTCTTGACCAGTTTTGCAACATGCGGCAGAGCGTTGTGCTGGAAACTTTGTCATATTTTTTCATAACCTGGTCGTTTTTATTTCAACTATTGACTCAATTGCATCAATTGTTATTATTATTGGTAGCGTTCCTCAGTGATAGTTTCGTTGAGTTGGAGCAGCTCATAATACACTATACCCAATTGATTCCACCAAATACAGAAGCTTGGCGCCATGAATATTCGGCTTTGCTATCGATGTTGATAGTTCGCCTGGCCTGCACCATGATTTTTTGCGCTTCGGATTATCATAGCGTATCCATTTTTCATCTGTCACGATATAAAAAACTTTTTCTTCTGTCTTTGAAGCAACAATTCACAGGTCATTTTGCACCTTTTCTCAGCTTCAACTCGTGGAAATTGGCACCCAATTTCCTTGCTTTTAAATCAATCCAATAGCCTTCAAACGTCTTTGGAAATCGTTGATCGATCAACATTTAATGATTCTGCAAGTTCTTCTTGCGTTTGACTCGGGTCTTGACCGAATAAAGCTTTCACTTTCTCATTTTCAAACTTTTTCGGCTGGCCTGGATGTTCCTTGTCTTTCGTATCAAAATCATCTTTTTTATAGCGTCGAAATCAATACTCACATGCTGAAATCGATGGGGTATAATCATAAGCTTCCGACAGCATTGACTTTCAGCAACACTTTTCTTCAAATGGAAGCAAAAAAGCAAAGCTTCCCTAAAAAGCAAATTGCGTTTTATTGACACAAAATTCGACATATTCAATGCTTAAAAAAACAATGTTATTTATACTTAAATAACTAAACAATGTTATTTATACTATACAACGTTATTATACTCTACAAAATGATACATACTGAAAGCTAAAACCACATGATGGTGCTTTGAACATGAATGTAACAATATGGCTCAATATGATAGTATTAGTTACGCCATCTTTTGAAAATCTTTAAAATTAATGCACACTCTCCATATTTCTATCTCTGCGTTCTTATATTTAACTGTGATAAAAGTAATAAAAATTTTTGGTCTATAATAGTAATTCTGCTGATTAAATTAATTGTCGATTAAGTTAATCGATGTTGATAACAATCGCCTTGAATGTTCGTCATACGTTGATAACGGTTGAAGGAGTTACGAAAGCACAATAGAACAATGGCCGGATGCTTTGGTGCGTTGTGATTCAAGAATCGTGTCGGATCGATCATTATTGCCATTTCGGATTTCCGAACTATGCATGCGCAAATGCAAATTTCATTCCTACACTTATCTGGCACGTCCGTCATCGTTGTTTCCTCTTTCCTGATCCTGCTTATATTCCTATGCGTTTGATACAATTACTACAAATCGCATAACCATGGCCGAGAGGCTGAAGCTTTTCGTCTTTGGAAGCGCAGATTACTAGATTAACCGAATTATATCATACATATGAAAATTATAATGACGAATTCGCGTTCTTGGACTCTCATGACGATCATTCAGCCGAATTTACAAACATACAAGAATTTTATGCACTCGCGAACAGGGCCGAAAATATATTAAATCCGGCGGATACATCGGGCGCCGGCAGTGGCTTATCAAGCAATGTGAGTCGATAACACCATAGCAAGTAGAAAACAGAAAAAAAATTACCGGAAGCGTCGCTGCTCACATTTGACAGCAAATTTGAGAGTTGGCTCTCATTTAAGAATGCGTTCGCGAATATGATCGGTACTCAGTTGGACTTGTCAGATATCGATAAGTTGCGTTAATTGAAGTCGTCATTGATGGGGATGAAGCCACCAATAAAATAAAGATTTTTTCCATCGACGGAATAAATTACTCTAGCGCGTTGTTAGAGCAGTCTTACGAGGTGAAGCGAATCCTGATTTCACGATATCTCTCGTTATTAATAAATCTATCTGCGCTGGAAAAAGAGAAATGAATGGTTTAACGAAGCTTGCTGACGATGCTCAACAGCATGTGTCGTTAAAAACCTTAAAAGTTACAATTAGTTCCGAAATGATGGTACATTTACTCGAAAATAAATTGTCGAGAGCCACGATGGACAAATGGGAAGCGACGTTGGAAAGAGACGAATTCTCTAAACCTGATGAAATATACGAGTTCATATACAAAACGACGGTCTGCGCATCGCGCCATGAAAGGACGAAGATTTCAGAAACGGTATAATAAACTCTTGCACGAGAATCCTGCGAAAATGTCCGAGGCCTCTCATATTAAAATTTCACAATTCAATTGACAATTTGAATCGTCCGACGGTAGAGAAACGAGTTTCCCATCAATGTCCCATTGCGCGTCCCAATTATTAACAAGCGCGTTAGTTTACATTCGAGACGGAATATTATTAAAGCTCGAGCGTTGTTAGACACGTGCGCCACAGCAAATTTTATTTCTTAGACCATAATAATGAGGTACCTGAATATGCCGGTAACCAAGCAATCGATATACTTGGTGCGATCAACACCACGAGAACCGAATCAAAGGAAAGGGTACAGGTGACCATTCAATTTTTGTACGACGATTTTAGCAAAACACTGATATGTTTAATGGTCCCGACCATTAAAGATTTGGCTCCATCTGAGACATTCTCACGAGATTCATTTAAGTTACCTCAAAATATTAGGCTAGCCGGAATTTCATAAACGCGGCTTATCGATCTCTTACTCGGTTCCGGGGCAACGATGTCGTTATTTTCCAGATAGATTAGAGAACCGCAAGAGAACCGAGAGTCGCAAGAGAACCATGATTTATATTAACAGAAGATGCGATTAAGCATCTTTCAATGCTTAATCGATTAAGGTGTTCGCGGGTGGAGCGTAAGATATGTCGGACTCCGCTATATGTCATTTAACGAGCTTAGAGAAGCAGGTACAATAATTTTGAGAAATCGAAGAAATCGCTCAAGATAAGCTGAAATCAGACGAAAAAATTCAATGCGAAGCATATTTCGTGGAAACTGAAACCGCGAATTGAATGGATGTTACCTGGTGTGTTTACTGTTTTATAAACCAATCAGACGTCTTGATGAATCTCATAATGTTGCGTTCAAACGTTTAGCGTCGTTAGAACGTAAACTCAACATGAGACATTAAAGATCAAATATGCTCGAGTAAGAGCATTTAAAGTTAAAGTACATGTCGTTAATAAACCGCAGACGATGAATTCTACATCACACTGATGCTGCATCACGCGGTGATCAAGGATTCGAGCAGCACTACAAAAGTCAGGATAATTCGATGCGAAAACGAGTAACGATATATCCTTGAACGACGCGTTAATGATAAGATACGATATAAAATAAGCTGTTCGCGTATTTCGTTTTCGCACGTATAAGTATGTCCTCATGGCAGACATTGAAAAGACATTGTCAAGTACGATTGCGTGAGGATGATCGAAGATATCCAAGGATTTTGTAGCGCGTAGACGAGGAAGTACAAACAAGCTTAACACGCTTATGTTTGGTGTTTTCTCGTCGCCATTTTTAGCAATCCGCACTATACAAAAACTCGCAGATGACGAGCTATCCCAGAGCAGCAGAAATAATTAAGGCACATTTATATGTAGACTATGACGGTTACAAGCGCCAACACAACGCCTAACTCGGCGTACACGCAACGAGCGCGCGAGCGCGCTACGCGGAACTTTCTCGCAAGCGCTCGCGAGACGCGAACCGCAAGTATCACCAGAGGGCTGGCGTGACAACCGCGGACTCATACGTGAGAAAAACTCGGCGGACCATATAAGGCTCACGGAACCGAGAAGCGACATCGCATGGCTCACGATGCATCCGAGAGGAGATCTACATGAGCTTTAACTATCAAGCTTTGGCCAGGCCAATCAAGCTGACTAGGCCAGCCAAGGTGCCCACCAGCAAGACGAGTAGGGGAGCGGAAAGGCCACCGGAAAGAGGTAGCGGGAGCAATCCAGCAGCCACGGCGAGTCCAAGAGCAGCAGCAGCAGAGGAAGCGTCATAGGGATCAACAGCAGCGGAGCCGCCAAGACCAACGCCACCCGGCTCGACCGACGACCACCAATGCGAACGGATATCGCGGATCACGCCTATTAGCACCAGGAACACTCCATCCACTGGACATCTCGCCTGCTGTGGACACGCCTCTTGGGAGTTCGTATCAGCGTATGAGACAGCCGACGCCAGCCCAAAGCTAAGAGGTATCATCAGAGATCGCCGCTGCCGCCAACGTCGCTTACAGCCCGTCTGTCGACAACATCACAGAAGACGACAGCGGAGACATAAACCAGCGAGGCGGACTGGAGAACGCGGGATAGGTCCAAGGGGACAGTCTCCGCACCGCCAGCGCTGCGAAAACGCGTCTCTCTCATACTGCCACTAATGGATGAGAACAACAATCTATTAGTACCTCCGTCGTTGAAGTGGATGCGTAACGCATCCTCCGTCAGGTACCACGAATGCATCTCTCGTTGACGTAAACCAAACAGCCCTTGTGGGCTGTTCAACTTCAGGGCCACACATGTTTGTCTTTGCTAAAGCACTGTAAATAATTGTAAATACATCACATATCATATAACTTTGTGCTGTCTCTTTCTTCGTACCTCCTCCGAGTCATCCTCTGAGCATGCGGCGAGCAGTAGAGACCGATGACAAACCCGTAATACATAACCGTCAAAACTGGTGACCCCGATGTCCAACAATGCCCATGATTGAAGGAAATATGTCGATAATAATCGAAGAAGACCCACAGGCAAATAAGGTAATACGGATCCCACCGTTTTGATCAGAGGAACCCGAACTATGATTCGCGCAGATAGAAGGCTAATTCGAGTTATGCAAGATGTCGAGCGATCATGAGAAATACATCCATGTTCTCTCGAAGATAGAACCGAGACAAGCGCGAGAAATCAAGAATCATCGTCAATCCCCCTGACAACAAGAAGTATGAAGCCTTGAAGAAGGCGCTTATTCAGCGATTGACAGATCTGCAGGAACACAGAATACGTCAATTCTTAAAAACGGAAGAGATGGGAGACAGAAAACCGTTTCTGTCACCTTCCGACACCTAGCAACCTTGGCAGGTACGGCAGTGTCAGAGAAGCTATTACGTACTTTATGACTGGGACATCTACTCGCCCAGATATTATAGACGATATTAGCCACCTAGGGCGAAGACAATCTCAACAATGCGGCAGAGCAGGCCGATGGAATCCACATCGGAAATAAGGCTACATTGTTGACTACAACAAGACTAGTAAGCCGGAAGAAGGAGGAAGAGTTACGAAAGTAAGTAGTAGCCTTAACGGCCCAAATAGAGAAGATGGCCAGAAGCTGGAATAGACAAAGCGGGAAGCAGATCTCCAAGTAGATCAAAGGCAGGAAACAATGCATCATATGTTATTAGCTAGACGCTTCGGAATGGACCAGCAAATGCGACAACTATGCAAGTTCGCAGCCAAAAGCGAGGACAAAATAGCACTCAATAACGGTGGTCACTGACGATAGCCCACTACTATGCCGCCTACACGTTACAGACAAAGTAACAGGCCAGAGATTCCTGATAGGATCTGAGCATAGTGCCAGTATTAGGCGCGAGAAACAACAGGAGACCAACTCTCTATCAATGATACGCCGCCAATGGTATGTTGATGTCAATCCCTACGGGACAGTAACACTGCAATCGAAACTCGAATTCCGATGAGCATTCTCGTGGAGATTCGTAGTAGCCAACAACAACACAACCAACATTAGGAGCAGATTTCCTAGCACACTATCTCTTATCCGACATGCGAAGGAAGAGATTGATAGATAGCAAAACAAGCATGGAAGCGAAAAGAATGGCAAGCATCATGACATCATTAATAAAGACAGTAGTCACTCTGTCAGAATACTACGCTATCCCAGGAATAACGAGGATCACCGGATAATGTGAAGCTAGACATGAGACAATACACTATTTAAAGACAACATCAGGTTCACCGGAGGCATGTAAACCCCGAAGATTGGCATCAGACAAGCTAAAGGCAACCAAAACGGAATGGGAGCTAATGCTGCGAAAAGGGATCATCCAAACATCAAAAAACCCATGGTCATCACCATTACACACGTAATGGCAAGCGTCACGCCATTTGGCATGTTCGAGTTCAAACTTGCCGTTCGGACTTCGGAATGCAGCACAAACATTCCAGAGGTTTATCAACGGAGTATAACAAGACCTGGATTACTGTTATGCATAAATAGACGACATCTTAATCAAACACATCGGAGGAACATAAGCGACACCTGCAAGGAAGTGTTCGCACGACTGGACAAACAGGGAATACGAATCACCCAGTCATGCGTCTTAGGAGAAGAACAAATAAAGTTTCAATCAAAGGCACAAGGCCACAATAAAAAGTGGAAACGATAAAAAACAAAATCAACCACAATAAAACAACTATGGCAATTCCTGGGAACGGTAAACTTTTATAGAAGATTCATACCAGGAGCAGCACAAACCCAGGCTATTCTGAACGATGCACTCAAAAGCAAAAAGAAAAAAGGGAAAACTCCAATCGAATGGACACCTGAGCGCGAGGATACCTTCGTCAAAGTCAAGGAGAGTCTAGCTCAAGCCACGTTATTGGCACAAAACGCAAATACATGGGAACGCAACGGCAGAATTACGGTTAGTAATTGCATCAAATATGGCAATCGAAGCAGTACTACAGCAACAGACCAAACAAGACTGGCAATCACTAGCATTTCTGAACAATAAATTAAGCGCGCAGACAAATACAGCCCATACGACAAAGAACTTCTGGCGATAGCAGTGAGACACTTCCGACACATGCTGGAAAGGCGCAATTTAGCATCTTGATAGATCACAAATCGCTGGTTTTTATATTTAATCAGGATTGCGCAGCTCACTGCGACAGGCATGCTATTTGGAATTTATCAGCTAATTCACAACCGACATACAGCACATAACAGGCAGCTACAATATCGTAGTAGACGCTTTATCCCAAATCGAAGGTATTCAAAAAGAAATAGACTTCGAGGAGCTGGCGCAAGTGCAAAAAGAGGAATTGCCGAATTAAGAATCATACTAGAAGACACACAAGGACTTCAGTTGGAAAAAGTTTCCATCCCAGGCTCAGAGGCAGCCATGTACTGTGATACCAATAGCAAGACCTTATCTCGCGAGCATTCCGATGTCAAGCACATTAATCACTATACGGTCTAGCTCACCTGGGGGTCAAAGCAACAGCTGGTGGCAAGCAGATTTGTCTAGCCAAAGATAGACAAGGACTGCAGACAATGGACACGGGCAAAAGGCAAAGACAACAAGACATAATACAACGCCAATTGGAAATATAGTAAAACCAACAAGACAGTTCGAGTACATATATGTAGATCTCATCGGATCGCTAACAAGCGCAAAAAAACTTTCGGTACTGCCTAACGATAATCAATCGCTTCACACGCTGGCCAGAAGCAATACCAATAGCAGATATAGCGGAGACAATAGCAAAACATCTTTTCCGAGACTGGGTAACAAAATTCGGAGTTCCGCAAAGGATAACTACGGACCAAGGTCCGTACTAAATTATACGGCTCATACTATCGAGATTGCGGAAAAAGTGACGAAGCGAAATTCCGCCATTCTGGCGGAGATCGCAAAAATATTTAATTCGATGGGCTTGTTAGGCTCTATCGTGTTATACGCGAAGAAAATAATGCAAGATGTGTGGCGGTATAAATTGCAGTGGAACGAATCCATCTTAGCATTAGAGCATGGATAGAATTTGCGCGAAAACCAAAAACCAAAAACTGGATTGGATATCATTTGATCGTAAATTATTCGAGGCAGACCTCTTCAAACAGCTGATACAGCTACCGGATCCACACACTGAGAACGACAGCATACCACCTTAGTCAAATGGAATGGTAGAACGCTTTCACCGATAATTGAAAGACATAAGAAGCCACAGATCGAGAGATGGACAGAGGTCCTCCCAGTGATATTAATGGGGATCTGAGCCGCAACGAGAGAGGACTCATAGACAACATCAGCAGAGCTCTTAGGAGAGCTGATAAGGCTACCAGGACAGTTGACAGATATACCAACCAAGAAACAAGAGAAATACGAATACCTGAAGATACTAAGACAGGCTATAGAGTAACTACGTCCGAGGATCCGGAGACACGGATTAGCAGGAACGTGAACACTCCATCCACTGGACTCTCGCCTACTGTGAACACGCCCCTTGGAAGCCTTGTATCAGCGTGTGACGCCAGCACAAGGCCTCACCGTTAATAAAGGTATCGCCAGACGTGTCGCCGTTGCCGCCAACGCCGCTTACAGCTGCCGAAAATACTACAGAAGGCGACAGCGGAGACACAAACCAGCGAGACAGACAGGAGGACGATAGGCCCATGGGAGCAATCTCCGCACACACCGCCAGGAACACCGCCGGCGCTGCGAAAACGCGTCTCCCTCATACTGCCACTTGTGGACGAGAACAATAACTGTTAGTACTTCCATTGAAGTGGACGCGCACTCTCCATCAACTATCGCGAACGGCCTTTTTCAGAGCCACACATGTACACCACACCATGTATACCACACGTCTTTGTCAAGGCACTATAAATAGTTATAAATACACTTTGTATATAATTCATCATATCATATAACTCTGCGCCGTCTCTTTCTTCTTCATACCGACTCCTGAATCCTCCGAGCAATAGAGGCTGATGGCGATGGCCGACTGTGAAACCCGCAATACATAACTACCAAATAGACGATTTGCTGACCACGGAGACCATCGAAGAGACGCAAAATCAAGACGAAATAATCGCGTATTATTGGTGAAAAGCGGGTTTGTTATACGATAATGGGCATTCTACAACGAACGGATTCTTGATAATTTGACCGCCAACATGCAGAGTTTTCGTTAGACGTAGATAGCAATCGTTCGCTAAAAACATTAGAGTAACATGGAGCATGCGCGGCGATGAACTAAATTATATAGCTCATACTATCGAGATTGCGGAAAAAGTGACGAAGCGAAATTCCGCCATTCTGGCGGAGATCGCAAAAATATTTAATTCGATGGGCTTGTTAGGTTCTATCGTGTTATACGCGAAGAAAATAATGCAAGAATGTGGCGGTATAAATTGCAGTGGAACGAATCCATCTTAGCATTAGAGCATGGATAGAATTTGCGCGAAAACCAAAAACTGGATTGGATATCATTTGATCGTAAATTATTAGCTGAAGATTGCAACGACATCCACTTCACGGATTTTATAATGTGAGCGATATTGATTACGATGCCTGTTCAAGTGATAATTTGACTAGTAAGTTAGCATATACGACATCTCGAATCGCGCTGTTGAAGACGGTTACGATATCGCGTTTAGAACTATGTGTTACTATTGGCGCGATTTTATCGTGAAACGAAGAGGCTTTAGATATCGTGCTCAAAGATGTCGTTTTTTTGATGCGATTCGACGATAGTGTTGATAAAAACGCCGCCGTACTTGCTTAACACATACTAATCGAGTCGCAGAAAAAAGGGAAATCATCAATCCGGACCCTTGGCGGCACGTAAATTCGGACAACAATCCGGCTGACGCGATCTTAAGAGGCCAATTACCGCGAGTTTTTGTGCAAAATAAAATATGGTTCGAAAGACCATCATAGTTAAAAAGAACGGAAGGCCAATGAGATCACACAAATGATATAAGTGTCCGAATTAAGAAAAAATACTTGCTTGATGATATCTAATAACCTTGAAATATTCAAAAAATTTGTCGTTTTCTAAGTTACTTCGGATTGTTGCGTATTATTTAGCGACTAAATGATAAAGAACATTTAATCACAACAGAAATTTACGAGGCTGAAGTATGGCTATTGAGAATTCTTCAGGCATCGCGATTTGCTAATAAAGTCGAAATTATTAAAGAAAACAAAGCTCTATCAGGCAAGAATAAAATAATTAGCTTGAATCCATTCGCGGATGAAAACGATTTGATATGGGTAGGAGAAAGATTTCAGTTGCAATTATCGTTCTCGCATAAACACTCGATTTTGCTCCCAAACCGACATTGGTTAATCGATCGTATAATCCGAAAAACCTGAGAGGAATTACGCGCGCATTCAGTCTATGCTATTTTCTGTGTTTCTGTGTTCTTCACAACGATTTTGGATACTTAACGGGAAAAATCAGGTACGAAACATAAGAACGTGTGCTTTCATTTCAATGCGAATTCAATCGAGTACAAAATAGGGAATCTTCCACCGGCTTGAATATGCAAGGCAACCCCTTTTGCTAATACAGGTTGATTGTATGGATCTTTCTATATTAAGGAGATAAAATACCGCAATCGAATAAAAATCAAGCTTACGTATGTGTATTTATATGTGTGTCCAAAAAATTATATATCTCGAGCTCGTGAGTGATGTTTTATCACTCACAATGTTTCCGACTATTTTCTTGCCGCGCTACGGAGATTTATTTCGAGACATAGATATATCGAGACATGGAGCATATTTACTCCGATAACGGAGCAAATTTCGTTAGCGCGAACAACCAGTTGAAACAAATGTATTCGTTATTTAACTTCGAGCAATATAAGAAACTCATGAACTATTTTTCAAACGATCATCATATAGTCCGATATATCTCCCATGGCTCCGCATTTGGATTATGGGAGTCCTCAATAAAGCTGTTTAAATACTACTTCAAGAGAGTGGTGGGAGATTCACTATTCACATTCTGTTTGAGAATGCACCGCAAAAGCGAGTGAGGCACGAGGACGGCATAATAATGGCGCAACACACAAGAATTTAAATGTGCACTTTACTTGCTTCTTTTTAACAAAAAAAATTCAGTTTATTTTTATAAGTAATATACACAAATTTGAAAAGTTACACGACGTTTTACTAACTATCTCTTTTTCAGGATCAAATTATTCAAGTCAAAGTAAAATCGCGGCGATTTTCTCGGCGATTGACAATTATGCGAACTCTGAGTACTAAGAGAGTAAGAAAGTGGCGACAATCAGCTATATATCGCCTCCGCGGCACAAGGCTTTTTTTTATAATAACAAGTAGCCAATAGATATTCGCCAACAGTGCTCGCGCATGCAATCGCATTTTCTAGAAAATTTGATGAGATGTTGTCGGTGATGTATATACAAAATGAGTTTTTCTATTAAAAATAACAAAATGATAGAATTTGTGAAGGTCGAGGTTGAGCTAGAAAAGATTTTGAAGGCTCATTTTATACACACAATTTAACGATGATTTCTAATGATTAAAAAGGAATTTTCACTTCCCATCATGCCATGTATGAAGACGCCGCATGATGATTTTTATGATCTCACATATTCGAAGAATTGAATACATTTATAGCCGAAGTCGAGATTCTAAATTTTAGATCCATCGTTTCTCTTTCATTCGATCCGATTTGCTAGCATTCGCTCATTATCTTATTGACAAGCCACTAAACTCCCTCTCGGAGGACAATCTATCATCTGTTCCAGCTAATCGACTGTCTACTTGGCACATCACCAAAATGAGACAGAACTTTTGGGCACGCTGGAATTTGGAATACTTGAATGAGCTCTAAAAATGCAATAAATTGGCCAAAGATGGACTAGAACAGACTCGTGCTCATAAAGAGCAAAAGCCTATCATATACTCAATGGGCGCTGGGTAAGATACTGGCCATACATCAAGGCGAAGACGGAGTCTCCCGAGTCGCCATTAAAACGAGTGGGGAGGTAAAGAGAACGACGAAGCTTCGCTACCAACGGAGAATTAACTGAATTTTGATATTATTTCGAGATATTACTTCGACATCGAATATACAATAAGCGTAAATTATAATACATGTATTAGACTTAGTTTTACAAGATATATTGATCAAGATATATCGTTACTCTCTCAACGGGACGGGAGTATGTTACGCATTGAACTCAACGAGTTGCACACGATCACTCATGAAACCAAAATTGCACATGCACATACACATATGCACACTCATACAGCATATATAGGTGTCATGCCACACACTAGACGTACGGAAAATCCGAAATAGCGAAAGGAAGATTTCGGTTCGTTTAGTCATCGCGCTATCGATCGTATATCAATCTCCGGCGTTCTTTCATTGCGTCCACGACAGATATATGTTATTGATTAGTACGCGCCACAACTCGTTTAATTTCGTGGTTGTTATGATCTGAGATTGCCGATCGGGGTTCGAGTTCGGGCATTTTAGACGATCGAGGGAAGTGGAAATCGTGAATTCGACCAGTCAAAAATCGACCACGGTGTCGAATGCTTCGAATGAGCTCGTGAATTTAGTCTAAGTACGTTACGAATCTAAGTGTGTTATGAAAAGATAGGTCAGGCGATTACACCTAAGGCATTGCTAGAGTAGTTCGAGGTGTTTGTCCCAGGTGTAGCTATCGCGTAGCTCAGGGTATTACCCTCAAGGCGTCGCCACGAATCCGGGCATCTGCCCCTTAAACGTTCAGAGCATAATTCATTCGTAAAAAACGTGAATTGTGTTGAATATTTCTCATAGTGAGATTAAGCAGTACTGGCTTTGATATTGCGAAAGTGTTTCTTTTCATATTCGACACACTGAGGAGGATATTGTAACACTGTATATAAAATTTGTAAATACAGAAACTCGAGTGGTAATGTATTAATAAATACCGCGATTATGCGTGAGTTACATAAACGATACATGAGAGTGTGTGTTACGAAAAATGGATTGTATCAAAATAGAGACAAATATACGTTTAAAGAACATCTTATCTATTGTGATGTTATCTCGATATTTTTGATGCGTCCAAAATTAAAACTATGGTACAACTACGAAAGTGCTTGTGCCGATATACACAACATATCAGATATATAAAATCTGATATAATAATTGGCGCTACATTATAATTTTTTAAAATTGTGATTAAATGTAAATGTGTCGAAAAAAAAAGTTTTATATTTATATTTATATTTATTAAAAATAAAATTAAAAGAAAGACCCAAGTGGTACTTCATTATGTGATATGTTATGTATCTTTTTAGATTCTTATTGAAAGTTTTTTTATTTCAATGTCTCAAAAAATAGTAGTAGTAACTTTAATTCTTCTTAAAAAATATTTTCATTCAGTCACTCACAAAATTTACTTACACAGTATACTTCACAAGTTACTTGAACGTGTGTAATCGATCTAACAAAATTATTGCACCAAAAAAATGAAATCTAAATGATACGTACTTTGTACCTATTCGAGATTTTTCTTATTTGTCATAAATGATAATAGGTTATCCAATTATATATCTTACCTAAAGTGTTGCAAAAAATTTAAAGAGGTAACAGAACAAAAAAAATTTAATTTAAATAAACAATTTTTTACATAAAAGTACTTGATAATTCAGATCTTTTATATACCTGATACGTATCGTGCAAATTAAGTATAATTTTTATTTATGGGATTTTAATTTGGTAACAAATATACAAAAATAAGTTTTAGTTTTTTAAATGAGATATATTATCATTTAAATTTTAATTCTTAATCAAGGTTCATATATAATTTGAATTGAGGGAGGTAACAATATTATTGGGTTGTTCGGAAAGTTCGTACCGACTAACCTATATAATTTAATAAATATATACTAAAATTTAAATTTTCTGCGTTTCAATTTTCCTTCAACATCGGCACGAACTTTCCGGACAACTCAATATAATTAGCGCCCATTATTAAAATCAGTAATATGATATCAAATGAAATATAATATGATTATCCATAATGTAACCGAAATTTTTTTTTAGGTGTACAAAAAAGTTCTGAGCTTTTTTTTGTAAAATTCAATCTTTATTCAAAAACAAACGAAAAAATATTAATCAGCGAAATATTCTCCGTTTGCATCAACGACCTTTTGCCATATTTC
>Ga0157364_1003284_pt1 | contig 15639 bp, 14 predicted proteins | sample AttsexASBM2_FD_111476 | JGI IMG/M metagenome (GOLD analysis project Ga0157364, IMG submission 111476) | Fungus gardens microbial communities from leaf cutter ant in Ribeirão Preto, State of São Paulo, Brazil - Atta sexdens ASBM2 | ecosystem: Host-associated > Fungi > Mycelium > Unclassified ...
TGGTGGTGGTGGTGGTGGTTGTTGATGCCTTTGTTGGTCTCCGAAGCAGCTGCCGACCCACACCGGGCCTTTCCGTTCTCATGCTCGAAACTCGATCGACACTCGACCCGCGGGAACAAGCGAGAAAGATAGAGAAAGAAAGGAACACGATAGGTAGGTCGAAGAGGAAACGTTGGTCGTACGCGGCGATGAGAGAGATCGAGATCGAGAGAGTAGTGCAGTAGGAGAGATTAAGAGGGAAAGAGATATAGAGAGACAGAAGGAGAAACATCGGCTGCTGCCGGCACGAATTTGTTTGAGAACCGCTGTGAGTTTCGACGTGTTGCCTCCGTCTAGCAGATGTTTATGGCGCATTGCCTGAAATGAGCGGTTTTTCTCGTTTTCTATTTATTTTGTCTGCCATGTGTGCGCGGATTACCCTCCGGACTTACCGACTGGAGGTCCTCTCTTGTCTACTGAACTTCCCTCCGGGATCCTTGATCAAGATGAAATTTTCTTCTCGTTGAGCTTCCTTGCGAGAAAACTGTTGAAATTGTCTCTCGAGTGGCTTGAAACGTTTTAGAAAATATTTTCGAATTCTGACTACAATTCAATAGAATACAATTCAATAGAATTGTTATATCATAACATGCTTATTAATACACCAAAAGGGTATCGGCTGTCACCGATACTCTTTGGTGTATTAATAAGCATGTTATACCCTTTGGTGTATTATTAATGACAGTTGCAATATTGTTAAATAAGTACTTTGTACTGATTTAATAATAATATAAAACGATTATCGGAATTTATGCAGAACGATGCGATAAAGAAATTTTATTGCCGTTAATTATGCAATTCGTATAATGTAATTGCCATCGTTGAGGATTTGATCGACACGAATGCGTCACGTGAGGCATTCAGTATATATTTTAATAGGGTGTGTACGCGGTTATTCGTATACAGGATTGCGTGTTTACACGCAAAATATTGTATAATAATCTATATGTGTATATGATATAAACTGTGTTTAACGTGTTATGGACCATTGAAACTTATGTTCCTTGTCTTTACACTGGAGACTACACTTCTATCTTGCTCGTATATTTTCATTTGTCAATAAACTCAGGTATATTAACATTCATAAAGCTTAATTCCTTCTTTTTGTATTGCTTTATTCAATTTGTAATAATTTACATATTTTACCTTGCTCTTATATAAGGTCTGTTTTCTGCTTGCTAAATTAGTATATACTTTTGGAATTTTAAGTGAAATAGATTCATGTTCGATTAGATATTTGGTGAAAGCAAGAAAGAATTTTAGTGCGTTTTAATGCAGGAATAAAAAAACAGACTTATTGTTTATACGTGAATATTCATGTAAACGTGATTTTGAAATATACGGTCCTAATCAGTCATACATAAAATACGAACGTTTCTGGCAATCACTTTTTTGTATAAAAGTGAATTCTTTTAGATTTTGAATTGAATTATATTGAACGTGACTTTTATTACATTCCCGTTTCGAATAACATTCGCTAATACGAGTTAAACTACACGTCCGTAGATCAGATGACTATCAGTGCACATTTATCATCCTCCAGCAATTTGAAAATGGGAGAATTCAACTTTTAATAACCGCGGATCTCTTAACGTGCTTTTCACGAAGAACCTCGGTCCAGACAATTCTCCCGAGTTCTTGACACCGCAAAGACGAATTTGCATTCCCTACGAGATGATAATGAAAGATCGATCTCGCTTCTCCTAATTCAACCTGCGGTGAATAGCGGACTGTTAACGCTAATTAATGACCGGAAAGTTTGTGAATCGGTCTCGCCGCGATAATGTAAACTCCGTCCGCCGGTGTCGTCGATCAATTTATACGGTGGCCGATACGGTGTCCTGCGGGAGACAGGGTAGGATAGAATTTCGACCTACGAGATGTATGCGAGTGCCTCATCGGAAGCGGAGGACGATGTCTTTGTTTGTTGGGTACTGCCAAGCGGCGCGGGACAGTATTCGAGGATACACGAGGAATATCGAATATCCGAGAAAGCGACGAACACACGACCGGTCGCAAGAGATTTTGCCTAAGAACCTTCTTCGCTTTTCTGCCCTCTACCGTCTCGTCCTGCCTCCTCCTTAAATGCTCCTACCGGGCTCCTCCTTTGTCAGACCTCGGTCCCGGTCTCTGCGTTTCCTTTTCCTCTCTTTATCACGCAGGACATATAGCTTGCACCCAGGACGGTGCACCCGCGGCGTTGCATATCGTCTCTGCGCAGCACTCGGGGCCCGGTATAATTTTACGATTCAAAAATAACGCGTAACGAAGTAATTCTGAAAAAATTTTCTAACTATAGTTAATAAACTTATAGTTTTGTAGTGATAACTTTAAAAGTTATTTATTGTAAAACTAACACGGACAGAAACATACTAGTTTTACATTATTATCAGCATAATAAAATAAGTCATCAAATAAAAAATCGAGTCATTGTGAGTTTGTGTGCAACTGGAATATAATTTAAAAAGATGTTTGAATCGAGATTGAGAAAAATAATAAAATTATTAATTTCTGTTTACATTGCATTATATTTTCAATATAGAGAGAAAGGGGCAAAGCATTTTTTCAAAGTTCCATCTCACATTCTTTAAACACTATATATAGTTACACTATATATATATATATATATATAATGATGACCATCGTGTTTGAACGCAGTATTAAGGCGACGATTTCTTACAATTTGTCGCAACTTACTGGCTCGCGTAAGATTGAACGTCGGCGCAAAAACTGTGACAAAGTTCGGAGCTGCTGTTCGTGCACCGTGTGTGCGCGGGAACGGGTTTCGACACAGTTCGTGTGTGAAAAAAAAAGTGTCGTTTGAGTGTAAAGGGACCTCTTTTCTTTTTCACAACGGTGCACATCCTCTCTGTGCGACGCGGCACGCACGAGTATCCGATTATTCCGAAGACCGAGCGTACCAAGAGGAAGTGGTTCGCATAACCCACCCACTTCTGTCTCTCTTTCCTTCTCTCTCGTATGCAAGCGCATGTACACACGACTCCGACGATGAAGGCGTGAATGTATTATGCACGGACGCGCGGGCGGTCGAGTCTCTCTCGCTCCATTTGGCCAATCCGCATCCCGTGTACTCTGCTCGCAACAATGCGCTCGACGTGGCACTTCCGTCCGGACGAGGAAAGCATCGAGAGCCTCTGTAGAGTCTCGTTCCTCCGAGGCTCCGTTTAACGCGCCAACAGCTGCGCTCAATAAGCTCGGAGAAAAATTATCTCTTTCGATAAAGATATCACTTTCTTACGCACTGATTACATTAGACTGCAACGATGCATTTCTCTTTTCTCATTTCGTTAAAATAAATAATATTAAACAAAGTGTCTTTTTAATTTTGAAATTTGAATACACAACAATTAGGAAATGAAAGTCTTATGCCCATTTCTACCTCAATGTAGATTAATTTTAATTTCGGTTTAATTTATTCTTCACCTTCCTTTTTCTAGAGAGAAAGAGAGATAAACAGGTAGATAAAAGCGTTTATTATATTGTTCTACGGCAAACTCTCTTAAGAAACATTTAGCAGATGAGTAAAATTACAAGATGAGAGGGGAATTAAAATAAAAGTAATATACAAACAAAAATGATATACAATAAACAATAGAGAATGCGAATAATGAGCGAATCAAAAATATACAATAAAAAATGTACAATACGAGAATGTACAGGAAAAAATTGAACGCGAATACAAGAAAAAATAAAACATAATAATAAAAATAATAAAATAATACAAGACAAGATTAGATAAAAGAAAATGAAAATGACAGAGAAAAATGTGTGTGAGAGAGGGAGAGAGAGAGAGAGAGGGTGGGAGGGAGGGAGGGAGAGAGGTGAAGAGTTGGTTGAACCGAGATTCAAATTTAAATTACATTGATAGAAACGAGACATTAAATATCAATGTTCAAAAAAAAACGTCAAGTTGGATCTTTAATTAATCTTTTTTTTAGCTTTAATAATTTAGCTTTAATAATTGATATAAATTTATATACATATCTAATCCTACGCGCCGAATTTAATTTTCATCGATCTTGAAACGCGATCTTAATAGAATTAGAGTAATATCACAAACTGAATTGATAAGCAATTTAATAGTATTGATGCTCATAAATATTTTAGAACGATATGAATAATCTGATTGACTAATTATGTATCTTAAAAACTGTAAGTAATTTTATTGCAAAAAATCGTTAGAATAAATTAATTCAATTATAATTAATTAACATACTTCGCTAATTTATCGTCTACATATACATATATCGATTATTTTAAATCTTGATTTAAATCTGCATGTTAAACGGATACATCATAAACGCGCGGTGAGAAAATATCGACGAGTAGTCGACGAATGCGCGTGTATTTTCGTGTCGCGAAGCGCATTTTTTTCCGGCTCAAGGAAAAACCTCGACCTCGCTCGCCATCAGCCGACCTTTCTTTCTCCATCCTGGTTAAGAATCGAGTACAAATGTCGACCAAGCGGAGTACGTAAGAGAGCCTTCATATAGTACGTCGAACTGTGACGTAGTCGGCGATGCGTGTCCTAGGTCAAGATTCAAGACTGTCTACTGTGTTGGCCGACCGCTTCTTTCTAGCCGAAGCCGGGGGCTTCATCCTTTCGCTGTTTGGCTCGGTTTAGCTCGATTCTCGACCATGTGTATGCGTGCGCAGCGAACATGCGCGCATTCTCGTGCACGCTACTCCGCGTGCGTATGTGTGCGTATGTGTATACATATATGCGCGTGCATTCGTGTGCCCGCAATGAGGAGCGAACTCCCGCGCACATTCGCTGCCTATTCGTCTCTCTCACTTTTCCCCCGCTATACGCCTATGTTCTGCGTTCTCTCTTCTTCCCTCTCGTGGCTCACGCGTCTTCCCACTCACAATCCGGTCGGTCCCTGTCGCACAGTCATCCGTTCACTCTCGATCTCAAGATGAGGCCAATCCACTGTCCCAAACTTTTTTTCTCCTCGACGGTGCGCCGTTCTAGTAATGAAATCATACGTCGCGGGCAGCGACGTGAAATCGAATCAATTTCCGAAGGTCGGCGCGCAAAAGTGCCGTGATTAAACCAATTTGTCTAAAACGAGCCCATTTACAGCTTATTTACAGTTTATTTCTGAATAATTTACAGTTTTATTTATTTCTATAAAATATTTTCCAAATAAGTACATATGTTATTATGAGATGACTCATAACATAGTCCTGAATGTATTTATGGCTTTTAATAATTTTTAATAAAAGTAAATGCTTAGCATCGAGGAGAACATGCATTGCTAAGCATTTAGATGAGGTCATCGAAAAGACCCTTTGTCCGTAAATATCGCGAGAAAGCTGTCGTCGGCACTCGCGTGTGTGGCACGTGCTGCGTGGCGGCTACGTTAGGCTACGTTTGCCAGTCTTTAAGGCTTTTGTCACTGTTACGCAATCGCAAAAATCGCGGAAAGGGAAAGCGACAACGACGATGGCGGCGACGACGTCGGCATTCTGGCCGCTCTAATGAGAGATGCACAGCCCTCGGCGATTCGAGAGAGAATGATGTGAGAGAAGGTGACGAAAACAAATTTTGTGGCACTGACCCACTTCCCGTTCCCCTTGCGCACTGTGTGTCTTTCTTTTTTTTTTTATTCGCTTCAGATAGACGAATCTTTCATTGCGCCTTCACACGAAAAAGTAGTCGGTAATAAGTTATTCGTTCAACCTTCTAGCGATGAATACTGTAGCAAGTACCATTTATGCTGCCGTAAACATCGAGAAAATTTGTAAATTATATTTCAGGGTTGTACAAACATGATCGTGCTTTATATATTATTTGGTCATTAATTATTTGCGCGCGTAATTTCTCGATTAAAGCGCCAGTTGGAGTATATCCTGATAAAAAAACATAGTGTCTCGGATTAATTGATCGATTAAAAAATAATCGGCAATCGTTAATCATAATTGTGCAATTGCTAATGTGATTACTGCTTAAAGCAATAACGTGAAATGTTGATTTGCTTGCCGCTTACGTTTTTTTTTTGTGTGTGTCATAGACTCTTAGATTCACGTCGAGGAGCTTCGGGTTTATCATCGCGTGTCTGACGACGTGCGTCGTGTGTCTTTTCATGTTATTAGACGATTCAGAAGTGCAACAGTCATGCATAATTCCTTCCTCGGCTTTTTTCGCGTGTCTCGCTGACGCCGACGAGGACGACGATGATGGTTTGGTTGTTGCGTAGCAGCAGTAACGGCTGCGGCGTACATACGCACATGTATATATTATGCGGCCGACGATAAGCGCGACTGTAAAGCCGAGCCTCGTGTTCCAATTATTCAGAGAGAAACTTTCGCTCCCGCGGTATTATTGGGACATGTAACGCGATCGGTATTAAGTTGCCTTTACGCTCGACATAACATTTTGTTCTCCCGACGTCTGCTGCGCGAGCCCGCGTGCGAAAAATGAGCAATCCGCTCTTATTGCTCTTTTTTTATACGAGAATTTATTATTCGAGCGAAACTTTGTAAAGATTACTGCAATATGTGCACGGAGAAAAAAATAGTATGTAATAAAAGTTACAATTCTGTATAATAAATAAATTTTGTGGAATGACAGGTCCATGGAGAAGCAGACGCGCCCACTTATGTAAAATTTACTTTGTTTTTCTGATCAATGAGTGATTGTCGTATAGAGAAATATTGTACTTTTTACATTTCGTAAAGTAAATTTTGAACGTTGTTCGTGTTTATTTACATATTGAAAATATATCGAGGAAAATGGTTTGGTTGAAAATGTACAAACAAGAAGATTCTGATTAAATCAATCAGAATTCCAGTTATCTAGAATTTTGATAGATTTAATTAGAAAATTTTCTAATTAAATCGACTAGAAAATTTTCTGGTTAAATCTACTAAAATTCTAGTTGAAATAATCGGAATTATGACTGATATAATCAGAATCTTCTAGTTTTCTATTTTCAACTAAATATTTTTCTTAGAGGTTTACTTTACTTTAAGACGATAATTATTTGAATAGATACTTTAATTATAATGTACTTTTTACCTTACACCTTCGATATTTTTGTTTTCAACAAATAAAATTATAAGTTCGTTAAAAATAGCGAGAATGTTTTTTACTGGTCTCGTAAGATAAAAATTACATTGTTTTTTCTCCACGCATATAAAAAAAAGAAGATGATCCCGTTGGTTCTGAATATCGGTCATCTCGATCGAAATTGCTAAGTGTTCCTAACGAATAGTGTTTGCAGACATCGTCGTTCATTAACTTAGAGATGATGCTAGAAAAAAACATTAACCCCGATTCATCGTTAATTGTTAGTGAGACACTAACGACATTAGAGCGACATATTGCACTCGTAGTTGCGCCACGTGTTTCACAGCACACGTGTCTCGACAATTAGATCGTCTATGGGTCGAGAGAGAAAGAGAAATATTATTAGAATTTAAATTTTAATACTTTTCCTATAATCTCATGAATGGAATTAAAATGGAGCGCACAATAACGGTATGCAATGAGAATCAAAATTTGTTAGAAAGATCACGTAAAGGCAACGAAATCACGTGAGACGAATTAATGACGGCATTCTAAAGATTCATGATTTGAATCGCGCAAAATACATTAACAGAACGTTCTTTTAGGAAAGAGATTTAGATTAAACAATAGCTTTTTATTTCTCTGTCTTTCTTTGTTCATATAATTCTGTAAAGTGAGATTGAACAACCTGATGAAGTATTTACGTAAACGATCAATATCGGGAATCTTTCCACTCCCTGTGAAGTATCCCAATGATATTTCGCCCGGGCGAGCCGACGTCGGTGACCTCAAACTCGATTGGCGGCGAGGAATCGAGAGAAATATCGTGTCGAAATTCACAAACCACTTTTTCTCAGAACGAAGATCAGAAACGAAATCTGTTTTTTTTATACGGTCGATCTATCCGACAGTTACCGAAAAGCGTGAGAGAAACAGAGATCGTGCGAGAGAGGAAAATGATAACGGGGCACCTAATAGTTTGCGATTTGGCGACGTTCGATCTTCGTAGACAACAAAGAGTCCGGCGACGAGGATAGGAGGGGAGGGTTCTCAACCTCCAAAGCGTGCGGCAGTCGCGCTGCGAAACACAACGTCGGTCCCGGCCTATGGATCTCGCATACCCGTTCCTTTGTCCGGCCTCTTTTGAAGAACCGCCGCGAAGGAGAGCAGCTCGCCTTGAGACAAAGCGCACGCACCTACCGACGCAAAAGCACGTGTGTGGTGCGCTACCTTACTACCCTCTCTCTGCCCCTCTGCCCCCCATGCCCGCCTTGTCTCAAATGTCTCTCCTCCTCTTCATCTCGCTTCGCTGTCTCTTCTCTCTTTCCCTCTCTCTTTCTCTCTTACTCTCTCTATTATTATGTTTTTGCGATTTATTTGTGTCTGCATCGCGGCCGATTTTCAATTTTTTTTTTCTTTTTCCTCCCGCCTACCCTTCTCCGTCTTCTTCTTTGAAGAAGGAGTCGTCGGCCTCACGTATCGTGCTCTCCCGCGCACACCGAATTCGCAGGTGCATCGGGCTTCTTTAAACTTTGCTCCTTCAAGGAAGAAAAAGGAGAGAAAGATAACAGCGTCGCATCTGTATACGCGTGCCTGTCTTTTATCAACGTCATTCGCGCCGGAAAGCAGCGCACCAGTTAATCGGCCGCGTTAAGAGACAAGGTGTACGAATGCACGTGCCGCCGCTTCCTCCGGACAACAACGCGGGCAGACAGGTGCCCGATGCAATTAAACCGACGACCTGGCCCAGGTTTGTCCTGCATCGCCGCGACGCGTTTCGCGTTCTCAACGCGCCCGAAATATTTTATTTCGTTTTTTTTTTTTTACATCTGTCTGTGTTCTTCACTCGTCGCGTTCTTGAACGAATCGTGAACGAAATGATTATAATTTCAAATTTCGACGTAGCAAACATGTGAGAATGATTCTCTTCTAAGCTCGGTAGCGACAATAGGCGTTAGGTACATTCTTGCGCGCGTATTTGCAGCACCGAAGACTAAACTCTCAAGATTTTGAGTTTTGAGAACTGTTACCATTTCGCGTGTTCCTACACCTCGAAAGAGAAAGCGACGGATAGAACGGTTGTTAGGTACGTTTATTGTCCACAGGTAGCCGTTGAAAGTGGTGCATGTCCTTCCGTTGTGCCAGGGCGATTTTTGGTATTATCGTGTGCCGAGGGTATATCCCATGTCCTTCCGGACCTGACCTCGTCCTCATGGCCTGTCGGCGTTATAATACCTGTCTTTCAATGGAGGGAGTTGTTATATACCTGCGTTTCACGAAGAGCTCTTCACCCTTCGTGCAGAACATTTTGAACGATAATGGCCCGTGTCTAACAGCTGCGGCAAGTAAAAAGTACTTCGACGGAATTTTCCAGCCCATAACTGCTCTCCCGCCGCTCTTTTCGTTTACTCTATTGATTTATCTTCGTAAAATCTTCTTACATGGTAACTTCATTGTTCTCGTCATTTCCTCTCTAGATAGGATTCTAACAATCCCAGAATTTTAACAGTTCAATGAGTCAAAAAATTTTGATAAACGTAAATATCTATAGTTATATGATTTTAAATATATATTATAGACATTTTTAAAGCAGAAATGAGAAATGAAGAAGATATATCTCACTTCCGTATTTCGGTATCAGAAGATTCCCGATAATATTGTCGACAAACACAGGACATGCAGGCAGATCACGCAGTACATTACGGGGTAAAACCTCCAATAGGCGAGACGACATCGTCAGACTGTGGCACTTCCTGCCGATGACGGAGGAGGCTTAGAAAGTACGAGGGGAGAAAAAAATTGGATGGCGTATTCGCCGTGACGAGCAGACTGCCATGGTGGCGGCCATTGGCTGCGCTAGACGAAGAAACGGAAGGTGCCCAGATCGTGCTTCGCATCCGAAAGCTCGTCGGGCTCGTGCCTTCTACCGTTCCTTCTCGGAGCGAGACCGAGAATTTCCATCGATTGATTTACAAGAAGCGCCTTTAGCTCTCCCGCTTGTCCGCGCCTAACGCTCTTTTAAATATCCAATCAGAAATTTTTAATTTCCTGAAAATGAAATTCAGTACGGAGTGAAGATCCTCCAATAAGAGACACGAGCCACAATTTGTATGCAGGATAGTAGTTTTAACAAAACTCTGCGAGAGAGAAGAATATTTCCTTCTCTCTTTTTCTTATCTATTTCTCTCTCTCTCTCTCTCTCTCTCTCTTCAGGAATTGTTAAAACATAAACTAATCAAAAATGGCTTTCTCATGTTCCTCTATTAGAGAAGAGTCTCTACAGAGGTGTAAAGAGGACATCTGGTGCAGAATGGCGAAACAGTTTTATCGGAACGCGGCTTCTTTTATGCGAACGAGTAGGCTCCCTTGTTTTTCACAACGTATCTTTATGTCACATCTATTTACCCCAAGAATGCGTTGCATTTCGAGCTGGCTAACAAACTGCCAACTCAACGTAGATTACAAGTCTCTTCATTCACATCTAACCAGCGTGGGTGGTACGAAAAAGACATCAGTTGGTAGGAAAGAAAGCGAAAATTCGACCTGGTCGTCCAACCGGCCGGCCTGCCGGCCTCATTCGTGCTGCCTTATCTCATTCAAACAATCCTACTATCAGAAGTCTCCCGAGTTCGCATATCGCGTTCTGTAACCAGTTTGTCGCTTCGTCACTTATTCTCGTCGTTCTCTACGACGTAACTTTTCGCCGCTGACGTTCGCGTTGAGCACCACTGAAGCCTCGAATCGTTGAACCACGGAGTGGTTCAGTGGCTCCAAGGCCGGCGGAAACCATGGGTGGGATGTGCGGGGCAGAACGGCCCTTCTTCGACTGGAATCGTTTCTCTCTCCCATACAGCGGCATAAGCGCGCCTTCCTTCGTCGACCTCTACTTCGTCGTGGTAGCCTTCGTGGTCTCGCAAAGAACGAAGAAGCAGAATAAGACAACCATGGTGACGAAGACAAGGAGGTGGATGATACAGGGAGGAGGAAGACGAGGATGAAGACGAAGAAGTACTCGGATTGGTTCTCGTGGGCGACAAAAATGCGCTGCAGTGCGTGCTGTGCCCCGTCGTCGCCTCGTCTCGACGCCCGGCGTCGATGCGCGTCTTGTTCTCGAATCGTTCGCGGAAAGTGCAACGTGCCCTGCCCGCGTGTCTATGACCTTTTTGCCGGACGACCGCGACCGAACTCGCAACATATATCACGCCGTATTATACCGATAACAAAGTAATCTTTCATTAGTGGAACATGCTATGTTAATTAATCGATTATTTAATTATTCGGACGGTGTTTAATGACAACTTTAATTATTCGAGAGACATATCGTTTATAAATATCATGTCCTTTAATTAGGAATTTTCGATAACATGATATCGTGCGTATGCTATACTGACATTTTCATTGTTTCAATGTCACAATGTCTCGGTTCATGGGAGTTCTGGATTGCGTTATGGATGCAAATAGAGTTGTCCGTGTAAAGAACTCTATTGGAGCGATTAGAGTTCAACTAGACGTAATGGGTTGAGCATGATTTGCGTTTTACATTGCGATATTGATGCGAGTCATTCGAAAGTTATATCGCACGATTATAATGCTCTTCATTTGCAGCAAGCCGCGTTTCTTTGTATGTTGACGTATATATACTATTCGGGATGAGAGAACGATATGGACATGCGAGCCATCGTTGGTGCGCCGGCCGAGTCCAGCCTGTTTAGTGTTCCCACCTCTCTCGAACGACCCAGACCCATTTTAGGAATGAAATTTGCGAGATTGTCGAGCCCACCCCGCCGACTGCACCAGTTTCGACGAGCAGAATTCGCGGAATTCTAAAGACGACGCATGGCACGGCCGGTCGTAATTCCCCTCAGGAATCTCACAAGACTGATAAGGACATGGTCGGATTTCGCTCGTCATGGTTGCCGCAAAATCAGAAATCACATGGAAATGTCGGAGAACTTGGTAAAATTTTCTGTCAAATTTTTGACTTCAAAGACGTTCAATGTATGTACATCACACATACTACGCAGTTTTAAAATACTATGAACTTAACAATTAAATGCAAGCAGTATTAGCAACATTAATAGTAATTTACATTGCTATGTTAAATTGTTTTTTCAACAAAATATTTGACGGTTTCCAAATCAGGACGAAATTACAGAAAGTTTCAAAATATTATTGCAAGCATTAGGGAAAATCATGAAATTTTGTCTGGAAGTCAGGGAAAAGTTACGGAATTTTAGGATGAGAGAGGAATTTGTAATAACCCTGTTCGTTGAAATCTCGAGATCCTTTGGACGCGATGTCATCCACCTGTAACGAGATATTACCCATGTATCCTGTGAGAGAAACGATTTAATACCGTTTTCGATTTTCGCGCATGACGCGATATCTTGTTCCATGGAATTATCGAGCGAATCACCGAGAATCCGGGGATTTACGCGGGATTCAACATTCCCCGGCATATCAATAGCTGTGATTAATTTCAGTTCATGTGCACTCGACACAGTGATCGCCGTTGACCGAGAACGGGTGCACGTGCGCGCGCGCGCACTCGTTGACAAGTTGAAAGCGGTTTGATTTAAGTCGAAAGCGATTACGAACGTTAGGCACGCAATTAGAAATCGTTGCGTTGGCCAACGCGTCTTATTACTGAACACCTTTAACTCAAGTATTGTGCAACTCGTTCGACGACACACACGTCACACCATGGGCTAACACTTTTACGCGTACCTACGCACAGGATTGGTGAAATCGGATTTGAATTCTATATCCTGTCCCCACTTTTCTCAGTTCAAGGATCCTTCGAGCGAAATAGTTTAAATGTCAAAAATTTCTGTGTCGCAATTCTTGTCGCTCGAGGGATTTACGAGAATTGTATCGTCACAAATTTCGCGGGGAGATTAACCACGTTTTAAGCTCGTCTGTCGCTCGGTATTTTTGGACAATCTATTTCCTTCCATTTGGTCCTTTGCCGTGAGACTCCAGGAGGTTCTACGCGTGTTCTCTCACAGAAATGTGCTATCTCGCTGGTGGTCCGCGAGAAAAATGACGATAATTGGAATTGATGCAGCTGTGGATGTTCGTCGATCGCGATCAATCAATCGAATCATCGAATGTCAAAATATGAAGCTGCAAATTAGCCAAACTAGTCCCTGAATCTTCTGGAAACGACTCACACGTCGTTACTTTACTTTCCGTGTCATGATTTCCTGTTTACTTTTCGCGTATTGATATTCTCGTACGTTAAATATTTGACTTGCGTTTTAATCGCGATGATCATAAGATTACGTAGCTATCGATAGCATTCTTGAGGAAAGATTTCGAGTTAATTTAGTCGTGCAGGTAACGCGTGACAATATTTGCGACTTTGTTACGTACAGTGATCGGTCTAGCTACCTATCTCTTTCTCTCTTTCTATATCGTAGATAAACTATCGATCAACGCCTTTATGCGAACAGTCAGCTTGTTCTGCTCGCTGACGCGAGGAGACAATCGATAGCCGCGATATAAATATATCGAGGCAGTAGACCACGTAGTAACAATTATTTTTACGTTGTAAAGATGCAGCTGTAAAAGTGGCTCGTGATGTAGTTCTCCTATCTTCTTTATACTAGAATTCCTCAAAGTAAGAGTTAGGACATCGGTCGCCATTAATAGAGAACGTAACGAAAATATCTCTCTATGGCACGTGAAAGATTAATACATATTATTTACAAATATTATTTTAAAAAGTAATTACTACAGGGAAAGAACGGTTTTGCTGAAATATCTAAAAATTTCGCTGGATACAGATCTAAAAATAAATTTTGTCGGATCATCAAAATAATTATGCAGAATATTTAAACTACTTACTAGGAGCTAAGAATAATTACTACAGGGAAAGAACGGTTGAAATATCTAAAAATTTCGCTGGATACAGATCTAAATATAAATTTTGTTGGTTTATCAAAATAATTATGCAAAATGTTCAAACTTCTTACTGAAGGCTGAAGGAAAAATATCAAGATTTTTTACGATATTGCTCATCATGGTTGATTTTCTACATAATTTTTCATGGCCCAACAGAATTTTATTTTCAGATCTATAACTAGCTAAATTTTTGATACTTCAGCAAAATCATTCTTTCTACGGTCTGTTTCTATCAATATAGATTAACTTTAATCTAGGTTTAATTCACTCTATCTTTTTCTAATTCTTACAATTAGATAAAAAGTAAATTTAATCAATGTATTTATTTGAAGATGAAGATTAATCTACGTTGATAGAAATGCACAGATGAAAAGAGGATGATTTAATCTTACGTTAATGTTCTGTGTCTCGTTTGTGTCGCTTCTTCCCTATTAAGTGAACAAATAAAAAATCATCGCTCGGAACTACTTTATATCCAGATATCGATTTTTGCAACGTGTAAATGCAAGGAACCACGCAATTGCAGGCGCGTGTTTACGCTGAGTTCGCGGCCGCTCGCCGGATTTCGCAATAAATTCAAGGATATGGCTCCTCAAGGTTTCGTCTGCTCGATGTCTGGCCTGGCCAATCCGCGATGTGCATGTGTCAATGTCGCGGGCCATATAATGATTGAGAGAAGATGACCACTCAGAAGTTCTTCGTTTGAATTGATTTACGAGTCATATACGATTAGTGGAGTATAAATAAAAATTGACGTACATGGAGATATATTTAATAAAACAGTAACATATATATGTATAAAAATAAATCATGTCGGTATGTTCCAAGAAAACATTTAAATTCATTTATCGATAGCATATCAAGTATGATACACTGTGCACTTGAGATTTTAGTTGACGATGTTTACTGTACTCCTCGACATTTCGATGCAGACGAAACCAAGTGCTCGTGAATTTTCATCATCCATGTGGTATCTGACATCATATTATTTCTCGCCGGTCATAGAACTTTGCAATGTGTATCGTAGCGCGCAGGATAAAGAAAACGTCGTCGCATTGGGGACCAGACGTCACCGTCGAAGCATGCACTCGCCTCGGACCACCGCAGCTGTACTTCGAGGCAGTTGAAACTGTGGTTCGCCAGAAAAATCGCGCATGCATGTGTACTGATTGCGGTTTTCGCGCACGAGCGTGACATATAAGGAGCTGTTATTTCGAGTTAACAATTTTTCTCGGAAAAAAAAAAATGGAACAGCCATTTGGCGATTCCTAGATGCACTTACTTTTTTAGTTATTGTATATTGAAAAAAAAAAAACTAAATTTTAATAAATATTTACTAAATGTAAATATATATTTGATAAAATCATTAATTTGATTTAATTATTATTTTTTTTATTGAAATAGTTATTTATTGTAAGTAAAATGTCTACAAAATAAATGTTTACTTAATGGCTATTTAAAGAATATACATAAGATTTAGTAAATTTTTTTTTAGTGTACTTACTTTCTAATAATTCGCGTGCAGCGTAAATCTCAATTATCACACTGTAAAAAATGCAGTTTAAATTGTTTAAATTGTTTACGTTTAAAATATCTTTGTAAGACAAAGATATTTAATAATGTAAGATATTTCAATTTTGACCGTTTTAGAATTTTAA
>Ga0157364_1003285_pt1 | contig 15638 bp, 7 predicted proteins | sample AttsexASBM2_FD_111476 | JGI IMG/M metagenome (GOLD analysis project Ga0157364, IMG submission 111476) | Fungus gardens microbial communities from leaf cutter ant in Ribeirão Preto, State of São Paulo, Brazil - Atta sexdens ASBM2 | ecosystem: Host-associated > Fungi > Mycelium > Unclassified ...
ACAATATTTTAATAATAGTTAAGCAACATATCTATCTTTCTGCATTGACACATAAAAGGATGGTTTTGTTGAAGTATCTAAAAATTTTGATGCAGGTTTGAAAATAATTTTATTGGACTAGAATAATTATGTAGGACGCTCAAGCTAGTTGCTATAGAAAGTTAAAAGTTTTTGCAGCATTGTTCATTATACATATTTGAAATTCGTACGTAGTTATTCTGATAATCCATTAACTCTTAGTGATCCATTAATCCTTAAATATATGTATATAATTTTGTAGTCCTTTATTACACACGATGGATCGTTCGTGTTTCGGAATAATTTTCATCACATTTACTAATATATCTACAAAAATTATTAAAATTTTTATATGTACTCTAACATCTTTAGAAAATATTCATAAAATTGTATACTAAAAAAAAAGGAAAGAGATTATTATTTAACCAAGTGCTCTTAATATTTAAAAAAAAGTGCACTGACCACGAATGACTCGATCGTGATATATTAAAAATTCAAATTATTTTCGAATTTGTATGTAGCTAAATTTTTAGATACTTCAGCAAAATTATTTTTTTTTCTGTGCATATAATAATTTCTCTGCATTTTATACATCACCGAAAATGTAAAATTCCTTTAAAGCGATTTACTATAATACCAATGTAACGTATATGTACGTGCTGAAAGATTGATTAGAAGAATATGTACGTTCTTGAAAAATTAATTATCGAAGAATACGTAGTGTAGCCACTTGTTTTCTAAATTTTGATTAAATTCCGCTCGTTCGGACTATCTCCGAGAGAAATCGATTCTCAGGAAGGGGAGCATCGAGTTTGCATAAAATATTCTTCCCGAGAGAAAAAGGCGAAGCGGGCGAGATGTCGGTTCCACCTTCGAGCTGATTCGAGCGAAGAGCCGTGATTCACGACCGAGCAATCTAATATGTGTCGGAAAGCTTCTGATATCTGTCTCGTTCATAAAGAGCATTCGTATATGTAAGTGTATTAGGCAACGTTAGCGTCTTTCCAGTTAAATGGAAAAATGGAGATTGCAATTGCAATACGTTTAAAGTGATGGAGGACTTAAAAGGATGTAAAAGCTGAAGAATGCATTAAAACAAAATATGTGCACTATGCATTTTCAATTTAAAACTACAAACGCAAGCTTTATAACGTAACGATTATTCGTTATCAAAGTGTATTTTGTTATTTTATTACTCAGTGTTTTGCAGAGATGTCATATTATAACGTATACTAATGTATTACGTTTTAATCGCTCTTTTTCTATACTGTTTTTAATCAATCTTTCTAATCCTGACAAACGAGGTTAAACGCTAAGATGATCGAGAAACGCGAACGCGATCGATTTTTTCGATTTGAAAGCCACAAACGAGATCCGTCCGTAAAATTAAAGAGGACCGTGAGTAGCAGATCGGGCGTTACAATAATTATTACCGGATATACTGGATGGCCGCAAAAAATCTGCAAGGTAACAGAGAGTTAATTACTGTCTCGTCTCGAAGGCTGCAGTTATAAAAAAGTAAATGAAGGTAAGCGGAGCGAAACGGTGCGCCGCGACCAGAGTAAGAGGGAACCGATAGTTTTGCTACAACAATGTGTATCACAGATAACTAACTATGTAAATATGAATTCTGATCGCTCCATGAAGGTAAAGCGAACGTGAAGGAGCGAAAGACAAGTATGAAATGAGAGAGAGAGAGAGAGAGAGGAGGAAGATAAAGGAATATATAAGAAAGATGGGCATCATAGCAGGTATTAATGAGCGTTCTAATTAAAATACAAGCTAATGAGAATACATTAGAATGACGGTGCCTGTTTTGCACGCACATGGACGCAATGGGGGCTCCGTTTCGCGTACATGAACTCTTTCCTCCGACCGCGGATTATTGTGCGAGCACGTACAGGTCGATCAATATGTGCACGGGCATACTGGAAAAATCTGTCAGCGGACAGGGTGAGCGATGTAAAAATTGCGTCCCAAGTTTTTCACAGCTCCCCATAACGGTTAACCTTGCGCGATGTAGCTGTGTAACGCTACAATGGATAAATAATTTATTGATCGTTTCGGTATAACGTTGTATACTGCAAAAGAACGATTTCGGCTGTCAATAAATAAACGTCCGGTATATCCTTCTTTATTTGTCGGCGGATAGATCATGAATGTCCGTTTTGCATTATTCATAATCCGGCATCGATCTTCTAGTCCAATGATGCGATGTGACGTTAACCGTTTTAATGTCAGCTAAAATTTTAAAGAAAGAATATCGACGCCTCGGGCGTTTATCAAAAAGGTAATGAGATGAATATTTTATACGCGTTGTACGTCTACACTTTCCAACATGGTTTCATTGAATATTTATACAAGTTTAATATATGAATTATATGATATTAATTTATCAAGCTTAAGCAAAACTCGCCATACGAAATTTCTCAAACTAAACGTTATACATAATATTCTTTGATTTGCTTCGTATGATGATGAATTACTTGATTTGCTTTGAGTCGGTACAATCGTGGACTATGACGCTCATCATGTTGGCATAAACTACAATCTGATATGCACGTAACCGCGAATCAAGATAATTAGAACACGATGTAACCAGGTCGTGTCCACACAGTGGTAAAGTGCGTTCAGGACGTGATGATCGTTTTAATGGTCCACAAAGTGACATTGCATCATCACTGACGCAAATGTATGCTTATAGTGACCGTAATAGGATTTACCGAATATAATATTATATTATAGTTAATGAATAAATTGCGTGAATGTACAAAGATATGATAGTATTAATGAGAGAAGATTAGATATTATTAATGTTCTTAATTTTATTATTTACTTTTAATTAACTGACCATTATTTTATCCTAAAATACTTTATATAAGCAAATTAAATATAAACTTGCAATAAGATATTTATAAAAATGAATAAAATAAGAAATTTTTTACGGTATAAACATATATTCCTTTTTTTATAATTAAATTCTTTCAATGAAATTTTAAATACATAAGAGAAAGCATGAGAAATTCATTTAGTTTATCTCGCTGGCAAGTTCTAAAGTTTAATAGAAATCAATTTGAATTTATACTATTAAATTCTGCATTCTTATTTGGAGTGTGGTTTCGAAATTGCGGAAAGGATGTTTCGACACTCGGAACAAATAGGCTCAACCACGCCACATAGGTTTTATCCTGTTCCGACAGGTATCTTTTCGTAATGAAGTCACGGAGAGCCAGTCACAGTCTGTTTCACGGCTCATATGGCGAACCGGACAGTCGAATGGTTGCGACTCTGCCATTTCGGATGCATGGTGAACAAATCGTAAACAATACAAAGCAACCGCGCCAAACAAATATAGCCTTCGGTTTTACGGGCGACACCCATGTGCTTGTCACTTTATTGCCGCACGGAAAGTTGCTTTATCGCGCGAACACGCCGCCGTACTCTCTCGTCGACTCGTCGGTCGGGACGTTAAGAGCAAGCAGTGAGATGATCGGCAGCAGGAGGAAGATAGATAAGGATCAGACACCTGCACTATACTTCGCCATTGGCTTGACGTGGTCAGACAACTTTGTCGTCGGTGCTTATCGTGACATTCTCTCGCCTTTCCTTCCGCTTTGTCGGTTTGTCCTTCTTCGCGAGGCGTTTAACACGATCTTCCTCGTTCTCGTAATGCTACGATGCAATCTCCCATAATGGTAGCCATACATTCGGTTGGTGTCATCCCTGGATTAAGAAGTATAGATTTCGATCGCTGGTCAAGCCAAGGTATTAAGCGCCCCCTCGTTGATGTCGTATTTGGACCGACTAATGCGCAAGCTTCTTATATATAATATCGGATACGTCAAAGATTATAAAGTGATAGGATACGGCCAAGAAGCGCAAAAGAGATTATATACATTGTACATGTCGCGAAATCGCTTATCATGTACTCAGTACCGTTCCATCCGTCCAGAGTATTTCAGAATCGTATATGTTCACCGTAGATTGTGATGTGTTTGATGACGATAAGTTTGACTGATTTCTCTTAATCTGTCTTTCCACTAAAGCAGCAGAAGGGGAGGGGGAGAATTCACCAATCTAAAGATGTCGTAGAAAGGAATTTAGTGAACCAGGAGAGCTACGTGAAAAGAGACGTGGAGTAGATAAAGAAGAGTCTTGTCTGTCAGAGTAATCCCAATTACAGGAGACTTCCACTCGGTCGAGTCACAGAGATCACAGGTGGGGGCCGAAGTTTCGGCTCCTTTGAAAGGATCACCGGTACTGCTTCATTCCGAAGAGGACGTTTCTCTCCTTTGTGGATACTTTCTTCTCGGATGTGCGCGTTTGCCAACATCCAAAGGAATAAAACCTAAGCTACGCGTTGTAAACCGAGACAAAGACACTTTCCCGAAAGAGAAGATTTAATTAGCTGAATGTTTGTCAGAATCTGCAACTTTCATCGTCTGCTTATCAGCTCGTTTTGACGTATTATGTTTTTATAATAAACATTAAAGCTACTTGCTTAATAAATATTAAGGCTACTTGGGCAAGATTGACCATACGGATAAGATGGCCAATAGACTTTTAGAATAATTACAAAAATGTTCTATTTAGCAACTCATGGAGAAATTATAGCCTATGGTCATCTGTTTCTGTTGTATAATTATAATAAGTATTCGAGTTTACCCCAAGTGATGTATTTGTTTTAATCTCTTCTGACGAATTTAATTCTCCGCCAGCTGATATCTTTAAAGGCACTATCGATATTTTAAGTGTGAATTTTGGTAGATAAATCTAGTAAATAAATCTAGTAAAAAAATCAATAAAATACAATCCGATTTCTGTAATGATAAAAACTCGTTAAAGCTTTGACAAAATATATCAAAATTTGTTCAGATTTTATATAATAGAATAATAAAAAGTTGCTGTGTTTCTCAAAAACCTTTATTGTTGATGGAAAAATAAATATTCATATTGTGCCAGCAGTGAAATCTCTATTTGCTAAAATTATCGAGCATATTTTAGACTTCGAATAGATTGCTACAAATAATTGTATTGCACGTCTCATGAATCTCTCAAATAACTATTCTCGCAAATCAAATTTTTACGACTTTATTTAACGATTGCATTTCCGAATAACTTTAAGGCTCATAATTAACTTTCTATTGTGGAACATTCTGTACGTAAGCAAATACGTGCCACTGTAACGTTGCAGTTGTCTCGGGACAACAACAAGAAGTGCTCGTAAAAGGGAAACGCGAACGTGTCGGACATGAGGGTAAAAAGCTCGCAATGACGCCATCCACAACCCTCTTTATAGCATTATATTCTGCACACCAAACCTTTATATGCATTCTGCTAGCACCCTTAAATTGCTTTTCCACTTTGACTTTCCGTTTCTCTTTAGTATTATCGTTTTATATCCTTCGTATGTCGCTGCATCGCCCTACACGTTTTTGTTCTTACTCGTGCTCACGGATACTTCCAAATTGTCATTCAACATCATAAAATCTAAGTGATGGTTCTCAAAACTGCGGAGATGTACGGCATGCTTACGTCAACGTTGCATCGGTTTTATTTTCTGACCGAGTTTCGAACACGACATCCTGTTGCGACATGTAATCGTAAAAGGATATTGAAGTTTCTGATACTGTAATCCAAAACTTTCCAGAAGTAAAATTCTACTTCTGCAATACCATTTCAGCGAACCGGTCGTATCTTTAGTTCTTCTGTAATACGACATCTAAATCGGGCGATCCTTTGTAAAATAATTAAAATTTCAACTGATCAATAATCAAGCCAAATTAATATTTTTTTTTCATTTTTTCAAATTTTTCATACAACACTAATAATTTTACTTTCTTTTTATTTTTTACAGAATGTACCGTAATTAGGAGATGAAAATTATAGAAAAACATTTTTTATTTTTATTTAAAAAAGATTCAAATAATACATTTGAGCGATATATATATATATATATATATATATATATATATACATATGTGTATAATACTTAAAAAAATCTTGAACATAAATAATTCGAATCAATGCATTAACTGCCTCTCAGCCAGATATCAACTTCCGTCAGCAGATTGTATCACCGAATTCGATAACAGTTGGTCGTAATCACGAGACAATCCTTCAAAGCTTTCTGACGGTAGTGCGGTCCGTCGATAGTACGCCATGTGCAACGGCGTCCTGAAAGGGACGACATTCAGTGTGCATTTAAATGGATGAGAGAAGAGCGCCACAGCAATCGGCGAGGAAGGAAGGACGAGGATGGAGAGAACTCTTGCTCCTCGCCGGATAGAAGCACTGCGTGTCCAAACTTGGTTGAATAAGCTAATGCAATCAAACGGCCGAAAGCGCTACTTACAACTTTGCCAGCTCGCGCTTTGCAGAGGCAAAAGGGGTAGCGCGGAGTACAGGGTAATAGGGCAAGGGAAGGCAGGATGGGAGAGAAAAGGGATAAGAGGAACGAGAGCTTTCGGTTTGGTTGCCACGGCATCGACGAAGACAGTAGCGGATGCTGGAGCGAACGTCGAATGTGCATATGCGATTCTACCATACGTCGGCAATACATTTCTGCTCTCCTTTGACTCTATGGCTACATAATTTTTGATTTAAAGAGTTAAAAGGGAATTTGTAAAATTTTTTCGGTGAGTTCGTTTACGTGCAATTTACGTACTCATGAACGAGGATCGTTTCGTATATCTGAGGGACGATTTGAGAACATATATATCATATAAGTTATTATTCCTATGTTACATGGTACTCTGTAAAAGTGAATCAGTGTATTATCGTTGACTTCAGTGCTACACTTATAATACACTGTAATACAATATCAGTATTTACTGTTTTTCAGTAATAATACACACACTGATTCATTTTTAGAAGTTGTGGTTTCTATAGATTGAATCTGTAGAAAATCATAATCTTTAAAAGTGAATCAGTATATTATTAGTGAAAAACAGTAAATATTTGCTGATGATTACATCAGTTATAAGTGTAGCACTGATAATACACTGATTCACTTTTACAGAATACGCTTACATACAAATTTTCTGATATAATTTTTATGTAACTGTTTTTAACAATTAGTTAACTCTATTAAATGTCGCAAATATTACCAGCGCACAAAAAATTAAAAATTATATCATGCTTTTAAAAAATTCAATCTTTTATAATTACAAGAGAATGTACACGGTCTCAGTCAATTTAACGCAAAATTGCGCCGGTAAAATTCATTCAATTTTCATATTTGCTAGCTGTAAATGATTGATGTAATACATTCACTTAATAATCTGTTCTCCCTGATTTATCTCCTGACAAAATAACGATGTACACTATATTTCTATTAGATTCCATTAACTAATCGGTAATCTCATTCGGTTCAAAATTATGTTGCCGAGCACTTTCGAGATGCCATGTAGGAATTGGTATCGAACTTGCCACATATGCACGGTTGACACGATATATCGACGATGATTCATCGCCCTGGCACGTCGATACTAATTATTTGCAGATAAAACTCATTACTCAAGCATGATTAATGACTGATCGGCGCGATCTCTGGAATTTTACCTTCTCTCTACATGGCTTAAAACCGGTTGCGTTATCGAGGAAGAGCGCATCCGTTATCATCTATATAAAACAAAAATATTTGTCATATCAAAAACAACGATGGTGACATTGAGGTATGAGATTTTATTTTATTTTAATACAATAAATTCATCTAATCTCAATAATATCGTTATTTTTGTTCAAAAATATTCGATGTATAAATTCTAAAAGAATTCAAAAGCTTCAAAATCCCAAGAAATATATAGCTTTAATAAAATTTGTTATTATAACAAATTAAAGCCTTTATATTATAAATTTGGAAGCATAATAAATTTATATATTGAATTATACAGATCCTTGCTTTTACATTTCCTTGCTTTTAAAATCTTATAAAAATTTAGTACACATTTCAATTTGGGAATATTGGTTAATTTAATTTACTACATTATTAGACATTTAATAATTGAAGCCAAAGACTTTAAACCGTGGCTTGATTGAATCACATATTTTCGAGTTGTTGAGCAAAAAATAAACCAAGATTGAGAAGATGAAACACGTAGATTTTGTGCATTGACGCGGTATATTGGTGTTAAACAATCACCTGGCTTAGCAAGGAGCGTAGAGCGAGACTGGGTTATACGGAAGAGTAATATGTTGCGTCCCGTAATCCTGAAACAAACTGAGGCAATAATTTTAAATCAAACGCGGGAGTCCCGGGAATAATTTATCGTACGTGCCATTGTGGTGTACGCTAATCACAACCTCCACCGGAAGCCAGATGTTTTTAAATGTCCTGTACAAATTTCATTAACACTTTCTATCCCGCCCGATTCGTAAAACTGTAAGTCTCAGAGCGATAAATCACCCCGTGCTAACGAGCGCAAATTGTGTGTGTGTGTGTGTGTGTGTTTGTGTGTGTGTGTGTGTGTGTGTGTGTGTGTGTGTGTGTGTGTGTGTGTGTATATATGTGCAAACCCATGCACAAGTGCGGATTAAATTTTCTTGAAATTTTGCAACTATGCATCGTATCAACGATATTTTTCGAGCTTGTTATTTACCGTAATAAAAATAATTACCTCGAAATTTAATTTATCCGTAATTGTGCTGGCCTTTGTACTATAAATGTGTATTTATATTTTATGCAGAATTTTAGCAAATGTGCTTTTTTAATATGATGAGAGTCTGGAATTTCTATTTCTGTCGCGAGTTTATGCGAGAATTGATACGCATTCCACAGTGCTTTTCCCCGAAGAACGAAATAATCGTGAGACGTGAGAATGTCTCAAATGCGGCACTTTACTCCACCTTATTAAATTAGAAGTGGATATAGAATCGTGGTTGGCAAGCTGTACATACCTTCTCAAATTTTATAAGATTCTTCGTTTTGGAAGTAAATAATCGCAATAAGATATTGATAATATCTAAATGAAATGCTATTGTTAATAACAGTCGAGAAATATTTTTAATCTTAACGTCTCAAAACATACCCTCTGTGAAAATTTTATTTTACTTTGATTATCTCTCATCTCAAATTGTTATACAAAATGTAATAATAACTGAAGGCAAAAAGAAAGATACGATCACAATGCGTAATAGCATAAATATCCTTTTTGTTCGTATAGTTTCGATTGGTCAATGATGAACGATACACTTTTCGCGTTCCAACGAGTATTTCAAAGGTACGCGAAAAGCGTGCCTGAAAGCCGAAAGAGGAAGTTCTCATAATACCCGGCGATAAATATTTGTCTTGAACTTATGCCAAAAGTGCGTGGCACTGTTGTCGCTTTCGCTTCCCCCCGCGTAATATGAAGTCACAGCGTTAAGAAAACGCCATCTTCGGATGTCGTGAAAAGGGTGGCGTGGAAAAGGGGTGTGTTTCCACGAGGTCTCGGCGACACAGTAATTGTTTTCGCAGCTAATTGTTTAAAAGCTTGGCAAACCCACGAGGAATTACGCGGAGGCAAGAACGGAGACAATCCCCGAGTCAATATTGAATTATGAATTTATTAGCTTCCACTCTACGTCCTCTCCGATGGCGCGTGAGAGAGATCGAAGATCTTCGTGTGTAGGTGCGAACGAAGAAAAGTACGAGTAAAGGAAAAAGAAGAAGAAGCAAGACTTTCTGCTTCCATTCTCTCACCCCCTTAGGGATTTATCTGCAGACAGTAATTTTATCGAGTTCCTGCTGTGACGATCTCGTTGATTGACTAATTATGTCTTTTGCTTTACCATGTTCAAATTTCTCTTATAATCTTCTTTATCTGTTGTATGTGTGCATCTACTTTGCCTATTCGATTTTTTTAGTTATTTTTTTGTGCGAATTTAATTATCTCTTCTTTAATATATTTTTTATTTGTTATGTAAAATTTGAATTTTCTGTAATTATCAGAAGACGAAAGAAATAATCGATAGCAATCGATAGGCAAATAAAAATGTTTGTTAAATAGAGGAAATATGTACTTAATTGTTAAGTGATTAATTAATTAATACTTTTAGCAAATATTTATATTCGTGTAATCAGACTAACTCTTATCTAACGTGCGATAGAACGCGACAATTTTTTTTTATTCAAAAAAAGGGCAAAAGAGATGAGGCAGAGTATATGAAGTAGAGAATGAAGTAGTATGGGTGAATTTCCATTTTTATTTGCATTCGGACGATTTGCGATTCGATTTAAGCCCCCCAAATGTACCAGTGGCTCAATAGAGTGGGCGTACATCGTGATTCACATTTATTTCTCAGGTGAATTAAATTACAGATAGAGGAACTCGTCAAATTTGGGTCATTCTTATATATGTAGCTGCATGTGAAACGCACAGAAGATGCACAGAAAACAACTTCAATATTAAGCTCTTTCAATCTGCTTTAATTTAATCATTATTTTATATATATATATATATATATATACACTTCCGTATTTTTCATCTCGCCAGCTAATGAAACTAAGTTCTTTATTATCTATATCTGCTATTTAATAAAAATACATATATAAATTTTGAGATTAAATTGTCTGTCAGGTAGAACTGCGTTTCTATCTATAAAAAGAAACAAATTATTTCGAGGAATAACATCATATTAACGATTACACAGCGAGTGTATTGCAAGTAGTGTTATTCAGCATGTAGCGATTAAAAAAACGACATGATTTCCGTGTATATACAATATATATCAGAGGAAAAGATAGTAGTCAGGATCAAGTAAACGATGGAACAACTCGAATGACAGGGCGTGACAAATAATACCTTGGAGGTTCACGTACTATTATGCAAATTTCATTAGAGTTTTTGTGTCACGACAATCCCTTGCGAGACAACTCTGCGAAGCCTATGGGACTCATTATTAACTTACAGATTTTTTATCCCTCACACATATTTTAGGATTATGCTTCATATTATATAGATATTGTTGATTAAATGACATCAAAGAAATTGAATGTATTTTGACAGTAAATGATTGCTTCTGCTGATAGAAAGATTTTGTGATATAGTATCAAGATAGTAACATAGTATCAAGAGAAAGAAGGAGAGAAAGAGGATAGGAGGGAGAGAGAGAGAGAGAGAGAGAGAGAGAGAGAGAGAACGAACAATATATATCAATGTTGAATATATTAAAATTCTGCTAGTAGGTGAAATATGCATGACATTAATTAAATTTAGACATAGAAGATTTAATTATATTTGTGCTATTTCAATAAAATATTGCAATGCAAAATTTATAATTGATCGTGAACGCTTGTTCGGAAATATGATGATGATGAAAGATTCATAATTCAAGGAATATCGTTGTCAAATTCATTTTATTGACATATTACCTAAATAAATTTTTAACTATTAAATGTTTAACTACCTATTTATATACACCCGCTAGCATTCCATTACTGCGTACATTTGCTTAAATTTAAATTTATGTCGGTCAGTTGATGCATGAACAAATAATATAAATGCCACCTTCTCAATCTGATTCTTATATGCCTGCAAATTTTATAGTGAAATTGCAGCGGATGTTTAAGTGCACGCCCGGGGCGCATGATATCCTAGAGCTGGGCACTGAAATGGGAGTCTGTCGCCATCGAGATTAGGTATATGACGGGAGGAAAATCTAGGTACGGGATTTCCTTCTCTCGTTTTCCCCGCGGGGCTTGGCATAACAGTAAACTGACTTGAATCTTTGTCCGCTATCCCGCGGGATAAGATTCCGTGGTAAAGGCGGGACAGCCTTCTGTTGACCTCGCAAATACCGATACTCCTCGGAGAGCGAGGACGCCACGGCTTACGTTCGTGCCGACGTATCGAGTAAGCGCGGCGACTCATAAAAAATGATACTGTCGTGCATGGACAGAATAAATCTTTTTGCATGTATTTTATGGTCGTTACTCTTTTACATTCGATTGAATATCCAACCATATAAAAGTAGTTAGACTTAACTTAATCGCTTATGCTAATCTAATTACTGATCTTGTCTTCAACTCCATCCATGTGTCTAACAAGATTTAAAACGATCCGTATAAAATTTAACATGTTAGACGGTACGACAATTAAAAGAAATTATTTTATCTTGTATGACATTTATCGCCAGCTATAGATTTATCTTAAAAGAATTGTTAACTCGGTATCTTATTTATTATTTTACATTATTCAAACGAAACTTTAATTTAATTAAATTTCAAAAATATATTTCAGTTTTGAGATGAATTTCGATGATAAGGTAAATATGTATATGAATTGTACATGTTAATAACTAATCTTATAAAGACAATTACATCATTATTGTTGTTAATGTGTATATATTTTATCTACATTATATTCTGTCTATTAAAATAGTGGAAATATTGGATAAACGTCAAATTAGCAGGTATTTCAGATTAATTTACCGCATTTACGGCGCAAGAATTATTCATAAAATTGACAGATATTGTATTCATAATGCTAATAGTGGCAACCGCGCATAAATATTTCCATTTTATATTATGTATTTTACTTCGCGTTACATTGAGTCTCACGGTAAATTTGAATAAATACCAGGCCAGCGATTCCTCGAGCTCTTCGTGAATAATCGATCGCGGTCTCTGCACTATCGCGTTACGAAAATACTTCTATATACAGAAGCAGAAATGGAGTCGTTGGTAGCATTTAAATATCACCCACACGTGCGTAATATTTCAGAGCGAAACTGTTATGGTTTTCCACCATCGCAAGAAGTTAGGTGTGTAATCGTCTTGAAAGAAAAGGACTGCACTAGCACTCCACTTAATTCTTAAAAAAGAAGAAAAAACTCAATCAAAGATAAAATTCTATTTTTTTGTTAATATTTTTAGGCTAGAATGTTAATAATTATTGTTAATAATAGACAATTAATGAACAGAAAATTAATGAAATTTGTAAGATAAATTATAACACAAGAAAAATTCGAAAATTCCGGCGATATTTTGTGAAGAATACCGGCGACGCCCATAGCAGGATGTCCCTCACGAGGAATAAGGTCCACGGCTACAACCACGGTGGCGAATGAATAAATTCATGACGGAGAAGTCGGGTTGTAGTAGTAAACGCGAGGAGGGTGGAGAGAACGGTAGGCTAATCCAAAACAATGGAATGCGGCGGGTGGGCTAAGCGAATTAATCTTTCACGTTGCCGGATGCACAATGGGCCAACGAAGTTACATGATAATTACGCGTGGGATTCGTTATTGTGTATAATTTCGACCGGTCGACGTTTCGGGAGCGCAGCCTCCGCGCAAATCCGCGCGCGCGCATTCTCCCGAGAGAAACGTCTGGCTCTTAACGCGCGGCGCGCGTTCCACCTTCGTAGCGCGACATTCCTTTTGTATAAACGATGGAGGTTTCGGACTTTTTTTTCTTTTCTCTGCAACGGAAACGCGCTGAGGATGTACCGAGTGCTGAAAAATAGTAGTAGGAAACATTAGAATAGCCATAGTTTCTCTCATTACGAGACGCGTTTATGACCGTCATCTCGAAATATTCCGTGATATCGCAAATCTCAATTTGTACGGCGTCGTACGGATATTTGAAGCACTCGAAGCGAACCCTAGGGTTACCCTAATTGCGCGCATTGAATCCATTCGCGGTAGCCATGGTGAATATCCTTCCCCTTATATAATACCCAGAGTCCGCCCTAGAAGCCCGTTTTGACACTTTTGCGACTTCCTGTCTGTCGAAATGTTATTGAGATTCTGCAGGAAATGTTTGCAGAATTAATAAATTGTTTCCATTAACTTTGATATCTCGACATATTTTCATTAAATCACAAACAGACGTTTGACGAATGTAGATTTTATTTTCCTCTGTAAGGTTTTTATTCCGCATGTTCAAATACGTGTATCAGTTTTCATTTAAAAATAAAATAGTAGAAAAATAATACAGAGAAAAAGAAAAGTATTTGCGCGAAAAGGATTGGACTTTCGTGATATTAGTTTTGGCGCCTCGACAGTTTTACTTGCGACGATAGAAACGAAACGGTATGACGTTCAATAGTATGTTCTAAGGACATTTTCCCACGAAGTCTAGTCCTCCCGACGACCATCTGAGAGATCAACGAATTGATGTACTTTAAATGACGTGATTCTCTTCTGCGATAAGAACGGTTTGCTTTCAGTTTGGGAAAGCTCGCCAAATAACGAGGCGAGCTCGTACAGAGTGGCGAGAAACGTTCAGACAGAGAACGATAAGACTGCCTTGCGTCCCCAAAACGGAAATTGGACCTGAGCTACCGTCGACGACGCATCAGCCGTCGACGATCGCCGAAACGTGGACACGCTGCTCGTGTCCACGTATTGCCATGCGCGACGCAATCACTTTTTGTATCTTTGAAGAGCAGTCCCCTGCACGGGTCTATTCAGCAAATGCATAAATGTGTTCGGCAACGAGCCAAGTCGCCAATCTTGTATTCGACATCAATCCGACGTTGTCATACGACATTTCTTCGGTTTTCAATCTAAATGTCAGTTATGCTTAACGAAATTAAGCGAAACACATGTTCTATTGAATATCCGTTTTCTTCTGTGTCCTCCTCTCTCTCTCTCTCTCTCTCTCTCTCTCTCTCTCTCTCTTTCTCTCTCTCTAAGGATCGCTTTCTTGATAAAGCGATAAAGTGTAAAAGAATTCCAAAATTAACACTTGAAATAATGACAGGAAATTAACTCTAAAGATGTATATTTTGTTGAAAAAAATTGTAACTCTTCTAATTTATTGCTGGTAAAGAAAGCAGAAGTTGATCGCTTGATCTCTCATCAAGACCTTACTTGTTTTAGAAAAGACATTTTTTTATGCTAAATATCACGAGTATATAAGTATTGTTAATTCTGAAATAGTTATAGAAAAATGTTTTATTTGAAGTTATATTATTTTTCTTTAAAAAGTTGCTTAAAATATTATCCCAATTTAGAATTTTTTAAAATTTTAATATATGTCACTTCTCTATCAAACATGTGAAATATCTGAGCGTTATATTTAGTGATTTATATCTTCAATGTTTAAAATGAAACTGTTCTGAATTATATCGCGATCTGTGATGAGATTAAACTGTGAACTCGTTTTGCGCGTATAAAGTGCCAGTGTATCAGCGACATGGATCTGGAATGCACCGGTGATCACATTACAAACGTATAGCGTAAATTACATGTGTATACGATAACACTATTCTTGGCATAGCTCCATTAGCATATGTTTTGTTGAATTCGTTGACCTGGCCATAATCTTATATGCAACCAGAAACATAAATTTACCAACGGTATGACAATGTGAATACGCAAGAAACGTTAAGAGCAATTTTCCACATAGATACTAGCGGTTTAACCAATAATATGCTTGGCGAATAAATAATGCTATACAATATGCGTTACGAATATTTCAGCATTTTGCGCTTTACTGAAATTATATACGATGTCGCGGCGTCATCTGCTTCTACAACAGTAATTACATTTTGCGATTGCACTTGAACGTATTCGGAACCTAGTTTTATATTTATACAACATACCAACGAGCGGATAGTACTTATTATTATGTACGCTTTGCCGCCTGCACCTTCGGTTTTGTAAAATTATTTCTTGCAAAATCTATTTAC
>Ga0157364_1003286_pt1 | contig 15637 bp, 11 predicted proteins | sample AttsexASBM2_FD_111476 | JGI IMG/M metagenome (GOLD analysis project Ga0157364, IMG submission 111476) | Fungus gardens microbial communities from leaf cutter ant in Ribeirão Preto, State of São Paulo, Brazil - Atta sexdens ASBM2 | ecosystem: Host-associated > Fungi > Mycelium > Unclassified ...
ATATATATATATATATAATATATATATATATATAATATATATATATTATATATATATATATATATATATTATATATATATATACATATATATATAAAATATGCTATATAGCTGAAAAACATCTTCAAAAATCTTACAACAGTTGCAAAGCTGCTTTTTCCGCTGATCGTAATTCTTTTTTCTTTTAAATTTTTATCGCATGATATATTATACATAAAAACGACACGAATTTAAACAGGCATAATTGATTTTGCTCAACGTGTCATCATTGTCGAGTCGATGCGTAATTGTTGTTACATTGAGTCACCCGATACAGAACGTGAGATTATATACGTCATAACGTCGTTATCGACTTGAAAGTATTCGTGATGACGCGGTGACGGTCGTTTCTGCGTGCGCAGGTCCGTGACAGGATCGCAGTACATTCAATAGGCCTGTTCTTTTTAGCTTAATTTCTTGCACGATTCAGCTTTTCTCTTTTTCTCTCCAATGTAAAGAGAAAACGAAGAAAAATGAACTTCAACTAAAAAGAACAGACCTAAAATGATTCAAACTGAATCTTGATTACCGACACGATTGATGTCGCGATCTGCCGCGAGAGGGCGCAATCAGTTTCGCTGTGATCAACAACGAGGCGCGAAGATTGTGAAGTTCGTGATTGCGGTTGCAAGGAATGCAAGAATTAAGGTAAAAATGACTTGAACTTATGCATTGTAGTTATCTTATTAAATAGTAATAGACGTATATTTTCACATAACGTAATTCTTAGAAACATTTACTTATGTTTTGGAGACGACTTTAAAACGTGAACGTCCTTTGGACGTCACTCTGTTGTGGGTTATGTTAAAATGTGCGACATTATTCATCTTGTCGCGTAGGCGGATTTTTTAATTCAATCGTATAATACGAAAATTCAGCTTTTATGAAAAAAATTGCATGTGCGCGTAATGCAATTAATCAATGAATGAATTAAAAAACTTATTTATCACATGTCTTATTTATCACATACTAACCATTTTATTTATCACATACCAACCGCATATCTCAAAATGAATGGATTGGACAAAATTTTTAATGAAGGAGACATGGCAGCTTTCTTCCTTTTCTTTTTGTATCGTTTATTTTTAATTGGCACCCGTATTTTTTATTTTTAATTGGCACTGCTGGCAACGATCTGATCTCATGGACTAGTCCGTCCATTACGCGGTGTCTACAACAGAGGCTGCGTTGCGTTACTCATTGTATTAAAAATTTATACAGTATACGTAACGTGAACTATAGATTTTCAATATTTACAATGAATTATAACGAAACGCAGCCAGAGTTTTAAATTTTAAATTATAAAAATTTGACCAATCAAATATGAGAAGAATAATAACCAATTATGATCAACTTCTTACGGCTTAAGGCTATTTTATTATAGATATTTTATTTTAGCTTTAGATCGATCTTTCTCTTTCCTTTTTTTACGATGTATAGCTAAGATCCCAAATTTAATAATAATAATAATAATTTTATTGAGGTGGGTAGAAGTATAAATTAGCAGAAGTTAAAAATATCGAGAAAAAAGGGAAATAATTGGCTTTTAGATTGGTTCTCTGAAGAATATAAAAATCGAAACGTAAATCGAATGTAATGGGAGAGTAACAGAAGTGTAAACGAATTTTCTAGAAGGCGAAAATTGAAACAACAAAATGTAAAAGGCGTTTATACTTCGATTTACGCTCCAATTTTTATTTTTGCCTGGATTGCGTCCAGCAGAAAAAGCTGCTTTGTGTTGTAAGGTTCTTCAATATGATAACAGTTTATACGTTTGGGCTACTTTCCAAAACGTTCCCTCTAAAGAAAAGTTTACTCGAAATACATGCAACGTATACTATATTCTACACGTAACGTATAGTATATTTTCTGAACTAGTATATATTTTTGAAATTTAAAGTGAGATATGTTTGATACTTGAAATCGAAAACGAGAAAAAGAGAGTTCTAGTGCAGTCTAATGCAGAAATAAAACAAACTTTATACAATATTATACTGAATAAAATTTTCTTTCGAGAGGACGTTTTGAATGTAAGAATACCTTAGATTCAATGAGAGAAACTAAGAAATAAGAATAATTAAGAACCAATCATATTAAAAGATTTTACGACAGTTGTAAAACTCCTTTTTTTGCTGAACGCAGCTACATATAATTCGATAAAACAAACACTTTCTGCAATCTGGAAAATCAGTTTCGCGCTTCATCTGGCGGCTCGTTTCGCACCACTATTGAACGATGGGTTCGTGCATTTTTTACGAAGCAATCCGGTCTAGGCAGCATAGCTGGTCAACTGTGTATTAAGAAAAACATCGACAAAGGGGAATTTACGGAGCCGTTCGGAAATATACATGTTCGAAACACGCAATCCCAAATGATGTTGCAACGCGTCATCACACCGTCAGGGAACATTCGCTTTATTTCTAATACGCAATAACGATCAGTTCGACAAACAGGAGTGGGGATGATTATTAATTATACATCGTCGGCATACAATTACGATGACGCGAACGATGCAAAATTTACAGCTGCTCTTACGTTTGAATAGTTCACTGATATTAGTACTCGCGATGGGATGCGACGGATACATTAATGGACATTGCCTAATAAATTACTATGTTTATCTTTAAATTTTGAGTTTGTTTTTGCGACACTAGAATTTTCCTTCATGTTTTTATCAAATTCTAAATTTATATTTTACCTATTTCTCTTTAAGGGGGGGCATTAGTGCCATTTTTAAAGGAATTTTTTATGAAAATTATAAGTAAAATAATTATAATATATAGTTATAATTATAATTATAATTACACATACAGTATATAATTGAAACTTGATACATTTATTCTTTATATTTGAATGTTTTTAAAACATAAAAATCTTTTTAACAATTACTTGCAAATGGGCATATAAAATATATTGTTTCACTGATTTGAGATACAAAAATTATATGAGACGAAAAATTTAAAAAATCATCTATATAGTTTCGTTTTTATCTGATTTACAACCAAATTAAAAAATTAATTTTTTCAAAAATGACAAAATTTTAAAGATTTCAATTTTTCACATTTTTTAAACTTTCTTATCGGAAAAAAATGAAAAAATTAGAATTTTTATTTGATTGTAGAACGAACAAAACAGTAAAATGTTATAAATATCTAAAAATTTGCATTTAATCGAATTGAAACCATGAGTTATCATGGCATGCCCATATAGATTTACAAATAATTGTCAAAAAAATCTTTTATAACGTTAAAAAATTTGTAAAAATGTTTAATATAATATATATATATATATATATATATATATATATATATAATATACAAAATTTCAAGTTTATCATTTTTATATTTTTTCAAAAAATTCCTTAAAAAGTATATAAAAATGATATATTAAAAGCAAAAATCCCTTTAAATAGAGAAAGTGTCTACTAGTTTGGTTAAAGAATGAATTTATTGTTGTTTATATTGTATAGATGATTTGCGTGATGCGAACCGCCGGTTCGTTTTCGGAGATTCTCGCGATCTATTACTGGATCAGGTCCGACTCGAGAGCGCGCGGCAGGTAATTTAACAGTGATCGATGACGGGTGGATGTCATGATTACCTTCATCGTCGGGATAGGCATCTCGGAATATAGTAACGGAATGCCACACGCCCAGTATTAATGGTCCATGTGTAACACAGAGAATTTCGGTATCGGCGTTCTCTCCGGGCGGCTGTATTAACGGAAGTGGCGCGTCGGCGTGGCTGATCAATACGGCTTACTACCACTGGCACATTTTGCATCGGTCAATCGCGTTTGCATAAAAAGCGTATTGCTTGCATTATTTAAATGTTATTCCACAAAGACGTCAATATTGATTAAACAGGACATATCTATTTACAGATATTTTTCGTTGCACTTCTAACGAGGTCTTTCATCGATCCTATCGAATTTGACGAGACGACGTATATAAAAGTGACATGCATTTTTTTTTGTCAAAACCGCGATGCAAATTTTTAAATTCCTAAATTTTTATTATTACATATAATCAAATGTTAAACATCGGTAAATATAAGTTTTTGTAATAACTTTGCTCTCTGATAAGAGCGCTGATTTCTATTAGCTCTAATTTTTTCATTGTGATTTGTCAAACATAAGGAAATTAAATTTTTTATAAATAGAAAAATATGAGACATATTTTTACTATATTATAAATGTCAAAGTTTGAAGAGCTGAAATCGCAGCATCTTATCGAAATTTGAAATTCGCTTTTTCTACAACACTTTGACATTTATTGCAGAAAAATGATTTCGGTCGTCAAAATTTGAGGAAGTGTTTCACACCTTTAAATCTCTGACAGGATTTTATGAAAAATAAATATACGTGTCTCATATTTTTCCATGTTGTACAAATCTATATTTGTTTCAAAAAACGCTCTAAAAGAAATATAGATGTTCTCTCGTGAATTCCAACGTTTCCGGGTTTTCAACATTTACGCATTTCGATTAACGTGTGAACGATAGCGGAATTTGCGTGTTAAAAATAATTTGACGTGATCACACGTATTTCTAAAAAAATTATTTGATCTCGCATGCGTTCTATAGAATGTTTCAATAGTTTCATCGTGAATTAATCGTGAATTTGACGATTGAAGCGCCATCTTGTAACATAAATCGGATTGCATTATCGCAAATAATTGTATCGATTTCACGATGTAGGCAGTTTCGATGATATCCGTAACATGAACTAGTAAATGCCATTTACAATAGTCCGATAAGTGTTCGTACAAATGCATCGAGTTGCAATCAATCGCGTATCGCGAATATCACGATCCGTATTCACGCGGCACGTTTACTTTTATACATTGCAGAATCCCTCTGCTTCCTTTCCACCCCCTTGTTTTTTTTTTCCTGCCGTCATTTCCTTTCACAATCGCGAATGGAGTCGGCAATACTGAAGCCTCGCAATCCTCGAGCTAAACCGTTTCCATAGCGGATACTGCGCGCGGTTCTATTATTTTTTTTTCCTTTCTATAAAAAGCCTTCGCGCCTCACGTTTCACACGTGATGCCGTTTGTCGCATATGATTCTCACGCTACGCCAATTATACAACGACCGCGAATATACCAAGTTGAAATTGTTGCTATATAACAGGCTCTCTATTCAACTTTGCATTGAATTACATACGAGTAATTGCGAGATGAAATTTTTAAACGAGTACTTGAGCTTCGAAGCACCTATGACGTAGAAAAAGAAAACAGCGTTAGTTTACAATACGTTACATCAGAGCTATACGAGGACTATAATCTGGTTCCGTGTGGTAATCGTTATTGATAAAGACATTATTATCTGTAAGTAAGCATAAACGCAATACGTGAGTCAATAAAACGCATCGAGGCTCTCTACGATAATGTTTTAGCATTTTCAGAAACGTTCTCTTTTTTCGTAAAGCAGCAAGTCTTATTATTTCCGACACAACAACCGTCGTTTGCATGAAACGTGGAATAAAAAGCTTACATCGATGTATGACAATAGTATGCGCCTCGATGTTCAAAAAGAACGTCATTGCTGCGGTGCACGATGCATTTCTTATTGATAACTATGAAGCATGAAAGACTATTTATAACCAGGCCTAACGAAATTGCTCTACATCGAACCGACGTCATTGACGAAGCTGTTGGATCTTAAATACGAGTCGATATCGGGAACTTTCCTTCGTATTTAGAATCTGATCATCATCAGCACGTGTAAATTTAATTATTGTTTAATCGTGTTAAAAACCCAAATAGCGAATAGTCTACATATCAAATTAATTTCTTGTGCATAAAGTACAAAAAATAATTTCTCATAAGAAAATAGTCAACAAAATAGTCAAACTGGCTATTTTTTAATTTTTTAGATACTTTCAAATATTTTATAAATATTTCAAAAAATTTTTGTAAATCACAAAATATTTATGAGGAAAAGTTAACTGTAATAGCGCTGATAGTATATTTAAAAAAAAAAAAGACATATTTTCTGTTTTAAATTTAAGTAAAATTTACTTTGAATTTTATTCTTTTTTAAAATTTTCTTTATAATTTTAATTATTTTTTGCCTGAATGTATTGATTGTTTGTTTAATTTCTGAATCTTTGAACAAACATATTTGTTTTAAATAAGTTAATAATAAATTGTCCTCATTTTACTAATAGAATGAAAAGGAAGAGACATATATAAAACAAGCTCAAAATTATGTATAAAACTGATTAATCATCTATTTAATGTAATAAATATCCATAGCGGAATATTTTATAATTTAACTCATTCTCGATCAAATGATAATTTAATATAGGTACAAACAAATTAATAAATAAACTAAATATTAAATGTGAAATGTTTAAACGAATTACAAAAAACAAAAACAAACGCTCCATTCCAACAATTCAATTTTAATATTTTAACTTATTAATTTAATTAATTTATTTATATTAGATTAGCAATTTTCTAAATAATCGGTTGAAGATGATTAAATTAAGTCGAAACGTTTCGTCACTAACATTTATATTAAATAAATAATAATAATTTTTTTATTTAATTTTGAATTTGTTTCATATTGCCTCTTTTTCTTTTCTATTGTACCTCATTTTGTATGATTTTCCGGTATTTGTGAAAATTATGGAGAGAGAGAGCACAGTTGGTTTCTTCAGTAGTACGAGTCAGTAGCTCGCCTCGCTATTCGCGAGTCGCGCACGAGCGGGATTTACTACTTATTGAGGCGACGCGTCGCGCCGTAACGCGGCGTAACTACTTGTTCATGGCGCCCGTGTCCCGTATTAATGTCGCTTTGCAAATCCATTCACCGGCTTGAATGGGAGTAGATTGTAGAAATTAATTAATGATCGAGTATCTTTATGACAATGTGCAAAATTTCTTATCGCGGCATTGCGATCGGCGGTAGCGGTAAAACGTTGTTCCACGTCGGCATTTGCAGAGACTCCGGAATACCAGACATTGCGTGTGCCATAGCTCGTTCAACCCCGCATTTACGATCCTTTCTCACGCTAACGAGAAAACAGTTTACACAGGCATTCTAATGAACCAATTTTCCATCTGAAATACCGACGCCCGAGATATCATGAATTTTAGCTAATTTTGAAAAAGCCTGCGGACGGTATAACATTGTATTATTCGTTCTGGCCATCGCGCGCGTATTATTTGTGAAATAAAATTATTTTAAGCACGTATTATTGGGAATATGGATCAGCAATTTTTTTATTCGTACAACCGCATAAATTCAATCGTGCTGGCAGCATGCAACGATTTCAGTCTTCTTTTTATAGCCTTTCGTGATGGCGATGGGATAACGTTTATTCGAAGTAACTAGAGAGATCGCCATCGCCTCGTAAAGTAATCACGGATGGCGGTGTAGGCAGCTGTTATCGGAATTAGACATCTTACAATGAGACTAATCTGCGCTCTCTCTCTCTCTCTCTCTCTCTCTCTCCCTCTCCCTCTCTCTCTCTCTCTCCCTCTCTCTCTCTCTCTCCCTCTCTCCCTCCCTCCCCCTCTCCCTTCTCTCTCTCTCTCTTTCTCTCTCTGCACTACAGTTGTGCGAAAACGAGTCTCGCGACGTGCATTCGCTCCGGAAATTCGAGCGAAACTCGACGGCATCGCTAATTAGGATCACTTAGCTTCTACGAGTGCGGGATCGACCTAATTTTCAAGAGGTGAGTTTAGTCTTTTCACGTTATCAAAAGCATGCCATACTGAATACTATGCGAAATTACATAATATAATTTCATGGAAAATCTCGAAAAGTGAATCTCTTGCATGGGTATTGTAAATATTTATTCGAAAGAGTCTCAACATGTAAAAGTAACGTTCATTCAACATGCTGTTGTAAATCGGGGGCACGAAACGCGGTTTTCCAACCTTTTGAATTCTGAATAATCGCGTTCGGAGTGAGCCGAGTCCGCAACGATTTCTCAAGACGTTGCACCCCTGGAGCGAGCAAACGCATCGTCGAAAAAGGCAGCTTGCTCGGCCGCTAGTGGTGGAAAAGGAGGTAGGGTAGGACCAAGGGGAGACCGGTGCTTGCACCTCTCGAGAGGGGGTGGCGAGGTGATGGCGAGGCTCACAGTAGTCTCGCCACCGAGCGTACGTCGGCTGGCTCCGACGTCGTTCGGTTCTGACCGGCTTTATCAGCGCCGGCGCTGTCACCCCTTTGACGTAGCAAAATGGCGGCGGCGTGTCGGAGGCGTCTCCGTTCGCACAGTGCTCGACGTCGCGCAGTCCGCGTATGTTCGCAATAACGTTCCAGCGGATCGGCGTCGGTGACAGATCGAGCGACGTATCGCACGCGATCGTGGCACCGTGCTCCGATCACGCGCGCGTCAGACACGATTCTTTCTTCCGGTAACGCTGCACGTCGCTGACGCACGTTACTACCACCCTCCATCCCCCCTCGTACACAGCGGAGCGAAGTCGAGTGCACGGCGTGCGGATTACGAGGTTGCGGTCGACACGGAAACGACGACGTGAAAAGCAGTGAGCGAGCGGTACCAGGAGCGAGGGGGAGGAAGGAAAAAGAGAGAGATCACGGTTTACTGTGTATTCGGTACGTGAGATATTCATCAAGAGTTCTCGCGACGCCGCGTGCTTCTTCCGATCTTTTTCGTTCCTTTATCCCCTTCTCCTTTCCCCTTCTCTCTTTCTCTCTTTGACCCATCCATCGTTCCGAATTCGGAGCGCGCGGCTCTCTCCATTTTCTTTCCATTTTTTTCCTACTCGTCCTGATCCGTTTTGTCCCCAGTCTTTCTCCTATCTCTCTTCTGACTCTTTCTCTCTCTCTCTCTCTCTCTCTCTCTCTCTCTCTCTCTCTGTCTATCTTACGTGCCCGGCGCTCTTTCACGGTACCGTAGTGAAATGCGCGTGACCGGTCGCGCCTCGGAACGACGGCGACGACGTGTCTGGCGTCGTTGGTGGTGCACGTTCCCCTGACGAGCACGAGAGACGCGCGACGGCGACTCGGAACATTCCTCGCAGCCCTCGCTACTATGATAATAACGAAAAGTACGGTGACGGCGGTGGCGGCGACAACAACGACGACGACGACGACGACGACGACGACGACGACGACGGTGGCACGGTGGCCGCTTCTCCAGAATCGAGAGACGCTTGATCGAATTTATCACAACATCAGTGGAAAACGGCGATCAACGACGGACTTACATAGCGACGCTGTCTCGGCGATGTTGTCTCGCAATTGCGGCCGTCGCGTGGTACATGGGAACGACAACAGCAACATCATCGAACCGCAGTGGATCAGCTACACAGAAATCGTATCTGTGCTGCTATACTACTATTATTGCCAGCGTCTCGTTATTATTAGCATCGTAGCCTCATTACTTGCCGACGACGACGTTCGTGGAGACGATTTGATATCAGGACGACTTTTGGAGCACCGGGACAACACGGGCACGGACTACAGCACGGCAATTAGCAATGATGATCTTCGTCTTCTCAATCGCTGGAACGGACTTCTACGTTGTTGCGCGTGACCAAGAGCCTTGCTATTTTTAGCCATAATCGACGATACGCGCGACGGAGGGAATGTAATCGATGATTAGAGAGACGGCGTGCGAACGTTAATCCGCGGGTCAGCTTCTCATCTCGCAGTAACAAGCCGACCGATAGCGAATCAATCGTTGATAATAACGCGTATACAACAGTCATTTTCCGCGCCGATCGATCGTCATCGCGCGCCGGTATACAGAGAAAACAGTGTTACAGACGAGCGCATAGGAACTCGTGTCACGTACGGTCATCGGCCAGTGTACACACCGGCAAGGGAAGGGTGGGAAGGGGTGAACCAGGGTATAGGAGCGACGGGGAAGAAGGAGCCAGGTATCGTTGATCTAGATAAGCCGGTGTATCGCGATAAGGTGTACAGATGGACGCTTCGCCGCGGTCAACCTGTGACGAACTGTGTAAACAGGAATATTCCGTTAAGAAGTAAAGAGAGATAATAAAAAAAAAAAGCGCATTTGAGGTGCACGTACCTCGTACTTTCCGTACTTTCAAGCTTTCGCGCGTAACCAGCGTGTACGTACTATAAACGCGACGTACTATAAACACGGATTCACACATAACGTATACTTCTCTATATAGACACATATATATATATATATATATATATATATATATATATATATCTATATATATGTGTGGATGCGACACGTATGTATTTCGCGTACGTGATAGAGACGTATAGTGAGCAAAGAGCAGGGAGATAAAAAGAACGAAAGACAGAGAGAATAAGACAAAGAGAGAGAGAGAGAGAGAGAGAGAGAGAGAGAGGGAGAGAAAGAGAGAGAGAAAGAAAAAGAAAAAGAAAGAAAGGAGGATTATTAGTGCAGGCGTACAGAGGATAATTAGCCTGCGTATCGTATACGAGACAGTGTATCTACACGACCGGCACGTGTTTCATCGTAAAGCAGCGTATAACTTTCTATACGAATCTCTACACGAATTGAGTGCATCGCTCGGTTGATTAGAGACAACTTGAAAGATTCAGCCGAGCAAAGGTGGATCCTCCGAACATGTCGCTGCTCAGCGTAACGGGTAAGCGTTTCTCTCATTCAATTTTGCGCCAAGACTGGTGATTTATTACACTTCCGACGAGATATAATTATCGAATTTAATTGTGAAACATCTGCTAGTAGATTTGGAATTGTAGCGAAGCAGCCTGAGTCTCATTAAATTTTTTTCAAATTCTTCGAAAGATCTAAATTTATTATCATGATTTTTAAATTTATAGTAGTTTACAAATTTATATGGTTACAAATTATAATATTAGGTGTAGTAAAAAGAAATCCATTATTTTTGCATGAAATTGAATGGAAAAATAATGGATTTCTTTTTACTACACCTAATATATAGTTACCAATTTTACAACCTTTTTTAATTTTATTTTCCTTTTGTTTTCAAAATAATTATTTCGAGTATCCGTACAGACAGAATCTTGCAGCAATCTTGCTTGAGATAATTTTAGAGAAAAAGAAAAATATTGCTGCAATATTGCTGAAGTAATCTGGATGTTACACGAATTTCTATTTAATAGAAAAGAAAAGATTGAACTGGTCGTCAAATTTGTATGCAGACGCGATTGAGTATCACGTCGAAAATTGTTGTTAAAAGCTCCGCAGTTCGGAATGTCGAAACGTGCGATATAACGCTATTAAATTCTCGTGCAAAAAGCAGGCGGCTGAGTGGAAATAGTTTCGATAGTTTCGACTTCTTCATGAGGTTTTCATCGGAGATAAAAACTCCTTCCTGTTGGAAAAGTTCAAAAAGGATTTTTCGGACTTTCCTGGATTTGCATGTTGCGAAGAGAAAAAAAAACAGCAAAAACTCTGGAAACTACCGCGTGATATCAATCATTGTTTCGTCAACACGTGCGAACGCGTGAGAGGGACGAGTTAAGTGCGACGCGTGATGTAATTAGTGCTAATGAAATCGCTAATCGCGTTAATTGGAGACGCGACTCACAATGGCATGTCGTTGATGATGGGCATTAAGTATCGCGAAAAAGTTCTCGTTTGCATTTCTCACTGTGGCTATTCTCAACGGGCGAGGTGGTGCAACTTGTACAACTGTGTGATGATGCACTTCATTTTCAGTGCGATACCGTAGAGAAATTACAATGCTGCGGTTGAATTATAATCTAGCACAATGACGTGATACTGTTGCGCGATACGCAAATCGATCGGCTGCCTTTATCATTATCGCACATCTCTCGTTCTCATTGTCTCGTATCGTGCTCGATTATCGACTTAGAAACGTGATTTATACAGCGTCTTGCTTTTCGCGGATACACATATATACATATATACGTACACGTCGCCGAATACGGACGTACATAGAATCGATATTGAAACGTTATGCGATAGCACGTAACTGTAACTTGATTTTATGATGGATGCAGGACGGTTATATCCATCATAACTTAATATCGTCACGGATATCTCTCTCTGTGCTAGGTGAAAAATATAGGCGCGGTCGGCCGGCTAAAAAATATAATCGCGCATAAAGCGATTTCGAAAGCGGAAGCTCACTGTCTCGCAAGTAGCAGTGCGCGCGATACTAAAATCTGACTTGACTTGACGTTGCGAAATAATCCAATGCTCGCGAAAGAATCCCGCCGGAGAGGAAGTACATATACAAATTTTGTGTATTTTTATATGCAGCGTTCTCATGCATCTTATGAAGGCACGGAAAAATAGCTGCACGCTGAAATTATTAATGTCTAGTGCTTCGCGAATGGATCATAATTTCGATATATACGCTCTACGTGATTCGTTATATCTGAGATTAAACGATTAACAATGTCGACCAATGTTAGTATAGGATTTTGTTGTGTATGTAATTATTAATAACCGCGTTTTAAAGAATATCGATATTTCGATACTTCATTAAATGAACGTTGTGTGTTATACATTCTCAAATTTTCCCTCGTTCGCTATATTTTTCCAGCGGGTTTAAAACTCGACAGGCGAAATATAGTATTGCGTTATTTTATACGACGTACCTTTCCTGATGTTACATGCCACGGCCTTTAACATGCATTGTTCACGCGTGAATCTAGATGAAAATATCTCCTCTCTCGAGTTTCTACTTTCTCCCACGTATTTCGCATAGGCGAATGTTCGGGTGAGATAGCTGACATCCTCTAGGCGAGAAAGCTATTCGAGGTGGAGGACCCAGAGATATATCGTTTGACAATAACGAGAAATAATGCTCGGCGTCGCCGTCTCGCCAGCCTCATCCCGCGTGTATTCATAAATATCGCGTCGACGGCAATGCGCAATATACCTGCGCCATATATATGACACGACAGTAAGGCGAGTAAGAACAACCACCTGACTCAGGTGCGCTCAGGTGGCTTCTTCCAGGTCTGTGCATATACACGACACATCTGTGCCCGTATATATATCAGAGCGTGCGAGCGAACGAGACTCGTCCATGACTATGAGACACGGAGAGAGCATAGTGCAACGGTTGACCCCGGGTACGCGGGGTCATTCCCTCCTTCAGCTTCCGCCGCTTCAACCCCACTCGCCGCCCGCCACCACCACCACCCCCTACCGCGGCTCTTTTTTGCCATCCTTCTCCCACCTCTTCTCTCTGATACCCACCGCCACCCTTTTCATCCTCTGCCTTCGTCTTCCTAACCGCGACCTGCTACTCGCAACCACCTCCTCTCTCTCTCTCTCTCTCTATCTATCTATCTATCTATCTCTTTCTGTCTCTCTTACCGTGCTTGTCGGGTAAACGACGAGCAGCGATGTATCTACCAGGTGGTACGACCTATGTAAACCCACCGGTATATAATACTACCCCGGTCGAGCCAGCTTGGATTTTCCCTCTGTCCGTGAGTCAAGAGACGAAGTTAAGCACGGAAAATCGGTGTTATACATCGCAGCGATTGTTGTTCGCCGGGTCCCTTCGTGCTTTTCGTGCTTCTCGCGCGTTCCGAAGACGAGAGGATTACGAAGAGCGACGTATCGTTGGGAAAGGGCAGCAATTTGCGTGCGGAAACAGCGATCGGACTTAAACCGCCGTTGGCGGTGATTAAAGCGAGCGAGCTTGCGCACACGGTCAATTTATCTCTCCTTAGTTTTAGATTTAGATTCTCAGCAATTTGATTAAAACGATTCGTTCGTTCTGCAGTTATCTTCGTAGAATATACAGTCTTGGAGGGATATTTTAAAATATGCGAGACACTTTTAAAATATTTGAACAATGATTTAAAAGGGATATGTTTCAACTGTACGCATATAGAAAGGGATGTAAAGTCTTTTCAGAGGAGAAAAATTCGCGGACATTTGCTTAAGAAAAAGTACTGTCATAAAAACTATAACGATAGCATCGGACGAGAAACGATAGCGTAAAGGCGAGAGGAAGTCCGCGAGGAGCAAGAAGTGATTGAGAGGAGCTGTCACATGAAAAAGAAACTCTTTCACTCTTCAAGCTCAATCCACTCAGACACCTTTTTATGTTTATAATCATTTTGCTACCACCCATATAAACAGTTCGTCTAGGCGATACTTTTTTTGTGTTAGTGTTTTTTATGATTTCTCGAAAGCTTGATTTTTTTTAAAGAATTGTCTGAATTCCGTCCCATATCCTCTCGGAATGTCCAAAAGGAGTGCGGGAGAAAGGAAAAAGTTTGGACGATCTCGTTTGCGATGATAAGTGCGACACAAGCATTATAAAAAGTTAGCCGAAATTTGAGAGGATTTTCTTCAGCATGATTTTTTTCAGCGTGCTCTCTTTGTAGCACACAGTATTATAAATCTCCTGTTATATTTCCTCTCTTCAGCGAAAACACAACAGTTTCAATGGCGACGTCTCTGGCAGAGACCTACTTTCTTTCTATCGTTTCCACGTTGCTCGTGTAGGGCCGCATATTTACGCGCTATGTTTTATCACCATGTCGCCAGAAATGTGTCATCGTTAATGGAGATGAAATGCTCGCAATAACGATGACAATGCGTTTTATTTGCATTATCACGCGAATTTTTATTTTCGTCGCGCAAAGTCGTACACGACATGCGACTGATTTGGGATAGCATGTTGCAGAAATACGAAAAATCTAAAAGAAGTTTTGGCACGTATCGCATTTCGCACGAAGCTGTTTCTTCAAGTCCATTTTATGTAATTTATTATTTTACAGCAAGCGTATTTTTAGAATTATTACGCGACTGTTTCAGTTTAGTCTGAAAAGAAATGACAAAAATGATTTTATTCTATTTAATATATAATGTTTTACATGAAACTTCATCCTCTCTCTCTCTCTCTCTCTCGCTCTTTCTCTCTCTCTATAAATAACTAAAATTTCATTTCATGTTATCTCATGTAAGTTAAATCAATTTAAGAATATAGACAAAAATTTATGAATAATAATATGTACCTTATATATACGGAAAATATATAGTTGCTTTAGGATAAAAATATTCGCTGAACGAAAATTCCCGTGAAATGTTGATTTTTTTTGGGAAAACGGTGATGCAAAATGACTCTTCGCGTTACGTTGCATTACCTCGTTCCTTCGATTTCCTTGAATGAGGAAATTCGGTGGTCGATTTGCGGTAGTTCTGGCGCACTTTAAAGCCGTGCACGTATGCGCACACTAACACATACTTACACAGACGAACGCGCGGGAGGGTTTCTTCAGGAAAAGGAAGAAGGAGCGTTATCTCAGGCACGGAAACTACTCTCGCAAACCATTCGTAAATGAAGGTTGATCTTATCCACCTTTGGAAACGAGATCTTCTGAGCTTTTCCTTGAGGCTGGCACCTCTTAAAACACGCCCGTTTCGCTCATACATCACAAAATACGAATTTTTGTAAATAACGAGTGCAATCATCTATTTTTTTTCTCCACACAAATACTGAGTAAGTTGATACACAACAAGAAAATGATATTTTAATATTCTACAGACAACAATAATTCTTAAGTTACATACGCGACATATTCTATATATATATATATATATATATATATATATATATATATATAAATATATGAGAGAGATGTTGGTAACAGTGTGAAGAGTTTATAAGAGAAAGAAAATAC
>Ga0157364_1003287_pt1 | contig 15634 bp, 5 predicted proteins | sample AttsexASBM2_FD_111476 | JGI IMG/M metagenome (GOLD analysis project Ga0157364, IMG submission 111476) | Fungus gardens microbial communities from leaf cutter ant in Ribeirão Preto, State of São Paulo, Brazil - Atta sexdens ASBM2 | ecosystem: Host-associated > Fungi > Mycelium > Unclassified ...
TATATATATTGTCTATATATATATATATATATATATATATATATATATATATATATATATATTTATATATATATTTATATATACGGTAGAGCGAAGCTTTTTCCGTTTCTTGCGATTATGTTTCTGAACACGTTGATTATAAAGATTTTATTTATAAAGATTTTATTTGCTCTCAAGAAATAATTATGATGATATAATTATAAGCACGTTACTGCAAAGAGATATTGTTTTCATGAATTTTTGTATTACTTTAAAGTGATGGGATAGCTCTACCTTACATAATATATACATATATATTTATATATTTTGTTCGTGTATATATAGTTTTTATATAAATATATATATATATATATATATATATATATATATATTATATTATATACTTATTTAATGTAATATTTGTAAATATAAAAAAATGTGTAATGTATTGTAATATATACCTGAGTGCAATTTATCTTATGTAATTGTCCACGCCACATCATTATCTCATTCAAAGTTTTGACTATTTTCATCATAATTATTTTTATGCATATATTGGGCTTCTCTTCTATTGTGAAAATATCAGATATATTCAGTACCGCCTTTACAGCTTCCTCTTCCCAACTATTTTTCCAATAATTACGCGTATTCCTTCGCTGTTGTCTCATCATATATACTTCTACCATTCTCTTGTCGCAAAGCGTCGAGAGAATCACTCTGATTGATGCGAGAATTACCCCTTCCATATGTAGCGATTCCACAGAGAAGTTCAACCAATTGGTAGAAATAATTTCATCTTTATTTTCGTTTTCTCGCTCTGATAGATTCTTTCTTCGTTCTGATTTACGCTCCTTAAGTGTATCCTGTATTCTAGCAAAAGAAACCTTTTCCTCCTGACTAATCTTTCTGTTCTTAGAAGATCGCAAATTATAACAATGCTTGATATTAGTGTGCGATACTACTTTTTGTGTTATGGAAGGAGGAAAGGTCACTTTTTGGCATGTAAATATCTTCTCCTTGCGAGGCTGCAATTCATAACAATGATTGATGTTTTTTGTGCACTTCTTGCCAATGATAGATCTTGCTATCACCTCAACATCATCTAAATTTTTAGAAGTATCATTCATCTGTTCATTGTCGCTACAGAAGAGACTCCGTGTCTCTTGAAATTCGCAATTCTTGCCATTATAAATGTTTGATATTTGAGAAATATTTTTGTCAGTTATCATAAAACTTTTAGGATTATCATCGAATATCAACATCGCGTTAATCGAAGAGGAACCCTTCCCTTTCTCATACGTAATAGTCTTCTTCTTGCAAGGTTGTAATTCATAATTATGTTCGATATTTGGCACACGCTTATTGCCAATGATAGAGCCTGCTTCTACTGCGATATTAAATACATCGTTACGCGACGTACTGTACGCGCTATCCTGCGTACGCTCTACGGAAATATTGCTAACTTGACTATTGCCATCAAGTAAAAATTCGAAATAATCGTTCCGAGCATTTGACATTTGAGAGACATTTTTTGGAGTTATAACAATATTTGTCAAACATCTGCCGTCAAATTCTAGCTTATTCGCTATATAATCTACCTTATTAGCTACATCATTTTGGCTTCTCGATGAGATAAAACTCTCATCAAATTCTCCATTATAATTGTATTTAAAGATCGGATCGATATTAGATTGATTTCTTGCTGGTAAATTATATTCACTCGATACGTCTGCAATATGATTCTTTTGAAAGATATGTTTGTTCTCGATTATTTTTTTGTTTTTCTGTTCGATATCATTTTTCGATGTAGTTTGCATCGAGCATTCTGTATCTTTTTCAAGTTCAAAGCTCTGTTGATGTTCATGTAGGTCATAATATGTATTGTCATTTAGGATCGATTCCGTATCCGTTTCTGGAATTATATAGGATTTTACATCTTTTTTCTTTTTTCTTGCCGCAATATAACGGCTATTAGAATTTCCAAGTGTCAAAGACTCAACGGATTCATTCAAATCATTCGCCGACATGGAGTTTAACGATTTACTTCGTGGATCTTCAGATCTGGCGTATAAATTACGAGTCGTTCTTTGAGGTGTAATGCAAGGTATATCGCAAATATTTAGAGGGGTTGACGTTACGATAGTATTCCTGCTTGATAGATTCTTATCCACAGAAGATCTTAATTCAATATCGGTATACTCATCTTCGCAATGATATTCATCGCATGTGTTCCACTGTTCATTAAATATCTGTTGTAATTGTTTAACTGGTATTTTAGAGACGCAGGCGATGGAGGATTTTAACCAAACGATAGCCTGAATAAAATTCAACTCATTTTTGCATTGTTCTATGAAGGTGGGTATTCCATCGCTGAACGGCTGAGATGACAAATTACGCGGTATTTCCAGAAAATGTTTACAACGATAACATATGTAGTTATCGCGTGTAATATCTTCGCGAACGTTTGTATAGGGAAATGTTTGTATAGGATTTCTTCTTGAGAACGATTGTCTTGCATTTCCTGTATAAAACAATGTTTTTTGTACAAAACGATCTAAAATGTAGATAATTATAACATTTCAAATAAACGAAATGTTACAATTAATCTTTCAAAACTGATGTATAGATCACCTTTTTTTACGACCGTTTAGGAATTGTTTTATTTCTTTATTTTTATTTTATTTTTCTTTATTTTTTTCTTTATTTTTTTTTAGTTTTATTTTTTTTAGATGTATTTTTCTTTATAGAAATTGAAAAATATTGTAATAATGACACTATATTCAAAGAAAAATTAGTACATTAAAAGTTAATAAAATTTAATAAAATTTATTGATATCGTTACGAAATCGCTGTCAGTGCTTCAATTATTTAAAAATTAATTCAGAATTGATGATCCAACTCTGAATTAATTTTTAAATGACATCTAGACATATTTTGATAATTAAAGTACTCAGACTTTTTTTGATATTACTAACTTAATCTATAGCTCCTATTTAGAATCAAAATTCTATAAATTATGATAATTTTCGATTTCCATGATAAACAATCCCTTTCTCTACTGGATATTTCATATCCAACTGATTTCTGTCCATTTCTCGCATGTTGGACAGCGTTTTTTATCACCTTCTAAAAAATGTTGATAATAGGGAAGACAGGAAAACCTATGCTCGGTATGGTAACTGCCCTGGGAAAAAATATTTTATATATGTATAATTATATATAATTTTATTATAATTTTATATAAAACATTTTTCCTGGGAATTTTTCTGTAAACAACATAAGATTCAATTCACTCGTTTTGTATTCAAATTTTTTTTTGAGTTCTTGTATTTTTTTCAAAACTCCAACTTACAACTAAAAAAAATCTTAAAGTCATTTTTTATGTGCATTTATTATAAACAGTTACAATTTTTTAAATCAAATGCTACTTTTATCCGACTTATGATTTTTTTATGATTTCTTTGGTAATTACATTATATTAGTGTATTATTTTTCAAAATAAAGTTTAAATATTTGTTTTCTACAAAGTCGAAAGCATATTTGTAAATTTTTAAAGATTGTGTAATTATTTTAAATAGAGCAAAAATGAATAAATTTGAGATACTTACAATTGTAAGGATGAGCACCGAACTTGGGCATAATACAATAATAAGGGATATATGAAAAAATGTTGAAATAAAACAATCCCTGAACAGTCACGAAAAAAATGAAAATTGTACTCTCCTTTGAAAATATAAAATGATACAAAACACAATTTTACATAAGAATCAATCCTAGAAGTATGATTTATATTGGCGCAATATACATATATGTATGTATATCCCCAAATTGCCAATCCCTTATAGAAATTTAATATTAATCACTTTCAGTATTAAAAGTTCTGTTAACAATACTTTTATAATAAATATTAAAATATATATGGTATATAATTAATTGACCAGTATTAGTATAAAATTTAGCTACAAGGAACGTTTAATCAATTATGCTCGAAAAGGAAAACAAAAAATTAAATAACTTAAACTAATAAGAGACTTATGTGCTAAAATTTTATAGATTCAAATTTGATAGACTTAAATGTAATAATTAATACTAAAATAATTTATGATATTTTTGATATATTTCTATATAAAAATTTTCATATTTATAATGCTTCGAAATGTGATACATATATCCTTAAATATGGATCTCTATACAGAGCGTCAGTAAATGTGTTACAGATTTTAACATCAATTTCACAGAGAATTAAATATAATGTAAACAATATAATATACAATTCATATGATGGAAAAATTTCGCTGAAATTATTATGTTTTGGAACATTTTTCAACGAAATTTCAGCATTTTAGAAAAATTACTTTAACGATTTTTAAAAAATTCATTTCCAACAAAATTTCAGCAAAATTTTAGAGAAATTTCAACAAAAAAATTCAGAGAAATTTCAATAAAATTTCAAAAAATTTTCAATTCGATTTCAATCATATTTCAATTTTCAGTAAGTTAGCTGAAAAATTTACTTTCAATAAAATTTCAGCAATTTTCAGCCATTTCGCTGAAATATTCCAAAACATGAAATAATCTCAGCGATTTTTTCATCAAAAATTCTTTTAAAATATCATATAGATACGAAAATATTATAATAGATACGTATATGCATCCTTACAGCACAAAAGTTACAGCAACAGCATGTTGCAGCAATATTGCAAATTCTGTGCTGTATGATATAGATTTTCGTATGTAATGCAGATTCAAGTAATATTATAGATTCTGCGTATTGTGTGTGAATAAATGAACTAATTCATTCACGAGTAATTTATATATTGCTCCCTGAACTCACCCGATTTATTTGAATCACGATTTTTACCACCATATTCCTGTAGTATTTCTTGTAATTTGCGAAAACACATCGTCTTCTTTTGAATTTGATCTTCCAATTTCTTACACGTCTACAAAAATAAGAAACGCATAAATGTTTCCCGTTTTATATGCATGATGCGCATTATAAATTAACATTTGATCAATAACAAATATAATAATGCATGTCAACCCGGAAAATAGGCGCGTCCTGGTCATTTTAACCGAAATATATTTTCGCACATAAATGTATTGTAACTAGAATATATGATTATAATTACTACAAGTAATAATTAATAAGAAAATGAGACTACAAACACTAATTACACTAACATGAGTTTACATACTATTGCGAACTGGGATGGACTTGTTCCGTCTCGGCTTGGGTGTACCATCCCCCTAATTTTTGTCAAGCTGCCGAACATTTTTGCGCTTGTTTCTTTTTTTTTATTTGCTACCTGCATTTTCGAACTAGTTTATGGCCAAATTGCGACCGGGCTGACTGCAAGAGCCAATAAAAGAAGAAAAAGAAGATTAATGTAAATTCGCGCGGTTTTTTAGAATGACTGTTACAAATCACGACTGTGATGTGTGTTACATATCAAATTTTAAGTAGATATAATAATAGAGGTACGTCATCTATTTTCGCATATTATACAAAAAAACATTAACAAATATTCAAGGTAAAAATATAATAGTGCCAATAAATTGAAAGATATGAATAGAAAACGGAAGAATACCGGAAAATGACCGGTACGCGATCACTCCCGGGTTAAAGATACGATATTATTAATTGCGTATGTTTATCATTACCTTTTTAGTTTTCAGCTTAGTTTTCGCTTTCCTCGCCATTTTTCTTCTCTCTACTACCGGCTCTAATTTACGGCTCTTTACAGCTCTTTACGCAGTTCTAAACGCTTCTTAAAATTCCTTAATGCCTAAATACCTGCTCAATTAAAGTCAAATCTTACGTTTTCTCTTAAGATACACTGAATGTAACCTCGCACTACACCAGTTGCGTATAAGTGCTGTATCAGTGCTGCACTACAAAGTGTACATACACCATGATGTACATTACTTCATGCTATCATGTTTAATTTTGCTGCCGATTGACTTCCATTTTTAAATTTTTAATGTCACACTACATCTCTATATTGTTTCTTTGGCTCTATATTGTTTCTTTGAGATCATGTAATAAAATCATGCATAAAATTTACACTACATTATAACCACGGAAACACGCTACAGTGACTAAGTGTTGCACTGATGGGCGATAGTACAGCCAGGAGAAAACGCTATAAAAATACTATCGCGGCTATTCAAAACATTTGAATTTTTTAAGATGGCGAATCAAGTATAAGGGCAGATGTATAATATTCGTGCAATATTTCGTGATTGGTTGTCCAGTTATGAGACTGTTTACCAATCGCTTTTGAAAATTCATGAAAGATGACAATTCCGTGTAAACGGGAACGCATCGTTGTTTCACGTGGTCTCGTTTACGTGACCGGCGAGAGACGAGGTTAGGTTAGATGCATTTCGCGACATCGATCCTTCGCGGATAATAGACTGAATTTTGCAAACTTTGAATTTATTGCCCATAAATATAATCAGAAAACTTTGAGAAAATGGACTCGTTAGCGGTGGGGAACTTAACCGGTTCGCAGCGGGATGAGCTGATGCAACAAGTGAAGCAACAAATAGCGGTTGCTAATGCCCAGGAATTGCTTACGGTATCGTTATACAACATCTTTTCCTGATAGTGCATCTCAATTGACTGAAAGTTACACAGTTTTACACATATTTGCAGAAAATGACGGAAAAATGCTTCAAAAAATGTATAGGCAAGCCGGGCACCTCGCTGGACAGCTCAGAACAGGTAAATTTTCCCTACACTAAATCTAACCTTAAAGAATTGTGTCAGAAACGCCCAAGGTAATAAATCTTCTGTTTATTAAATCCCATGGTTTTCTAAGACTATTATTAAATTAACTAGAAAATTTAATGAAAAATATTTTATGCTTATACAATCATTTTGAAATTTGTTTTATATAGAATGATTTTTTATTAACTCCTCTTAATCAGTTTTGTTATTGTAATCTATTTGAATTGATTCTCCATTTTCTGATTTAATTGATTTGTTTACAGAAATGTGTAGCAATGTGCATGGATCGATACATGGACTCATTCAATCTTGTATCAAAAACGTATAGTGAACGACTCCAAAGAGAACGCAACAGAATGTAAATACAGGAATTTATGGAAATATATTGTTACTTGTTATATACATTGTAATTTAATGACATCATTGCAATGTCATATACTGTCTGTTAGTTATAGAAATATATTTGTACATTGTCAGGTAAAAGGTACATCATATCACTACTAGTTTTCTCTCAAGGCATTTAATAAGATACATTATTAAATAACGTATGATACTATTAAAGTGCAGCATATAACATGGCAGAAGTATGCCATGTTATACTTATCCATTACAATTTTTACATTTTTCTATGTAGTGAATATACAAGTTAAGTGCCTTAAAAGGATCTTAAAGTCGTTTGTGTTTTACTGATTACTTTTCAAATAAGTATTTTTAATATTTAAGTATTTTTCTAAATGCCTTTACAGATTTAAAAATTCTTTTTCACAGTTAAAGCATAAACGACAATAAGATAATCCACTTTATGATAAAAATGGAAAAAAGTTGAAAAATTATAATTTTTTATCAGCTTCTGACATCAATTCACAACAAGATTTACTTTATAAAAGTTTTTGTACTATGTATAAAACAAAATTAGAAAATTTGTACATGCATAATGATGTAGCAATGTGTAATAGTACGTCAATGACACAAATAGCTCTTACTGAATCGATCAAACACATAATTTTAGGATCCTATCTCTTCCTTGTTTGTTCTTTGTTGCAAAACTAGTGTACACATTGTGTGTTCATTATCCATACTTAAAATAATAGGTGTATACTTTAGACGAAGTTAGAAACATTTTTAAAAATTGACATTTTTGGGATTAGTTATTCATAACAATATAATAATATTACTTATTCATAACAATATAATTTTGTAACAATAATTTTTAGATTCAATAATTTATTGAACTTGAAAAATTATCGTTCAAAAACACGTTGTTACGGATATTTAAGTAAGTAATTCCAGAAATATTAATTTTTAAAAAGTTTCCAAATTTTTGGCTTTACACAACCTAGAGTGTGATGGAAATTTAATGGAAAATTTTAGCATAATTCACTGAGCAACAAAGAGCAAACCTCTTTGTTGAGGCTGCAAAGGCAAATTACACAAAGGGACTAGAAACATACTGTATTTTTACAGAAATATAGTGATGGAAAAGAAAGTAGCGACAATTGCAAAAGAGAAAATTCTTTATAAAATAAATAACATATACACATGAATACACATATTATTACATTATAGTTGAAAATCATAAATAAGTAATATAGGTGTTTCGTAAAACCCACAATGCCACAGTACTTCTTTTTTTATTATTATTTGCATTCTTTATAATTATTTCATATACACTAAAAGGCACGGTATTAGCTACCAATGTTTCAACGTGGTTACAAAATAATTATCTGCAATCATGTAAAGGAGTATCGTAAAGCAGGTTGTTTTGTCTATCAATGCCTCATTCATGAAGTTTTAAACTGTGAATAACTACGACTATCTATTCTTCTTGAAAATATCGAGACTGCCTCTCCATAAAATTTATGCATTTAAACTGTATGTCATATATGTACATACATTTTTCATAATAAAATTATTACTTGATTTAACATACAATCAGCTTCGGATATGTTTCTCTTACAAAAATTACGTCAAACAATCATCAAAAAGAAGATGTCGTTCATCCCCGGATAAATATATTCAAAAACATTATGAGTCAAACAGTTGATAATACATCTTGATGAATATTCTTTGAAGAGACAATCTATAGGTTTTACATATACCTTCTCTAAATATATCTACAATACAACATGCGAAGAAAAAAATCAAATGACAGGTAAGCGTGATGTAGTTCCAAAATTGCCGTTAATTACGGTTAAACGAGACTCGTCTGAAATATATCTCGAGAAGAAATATATCTCGCAATTATGCGATCAATTCCCATTGAAAGCGAAACTTTCTACCGCTCCGAAAGATCGAGTAAACCTGTAGCCGCGGCGGATACAAAAAAACGCTTCTTAAATTATAGTCTTACAGTCTATGATGAGAGACATACTTATTCTGTAAACATGCGTGCTAATGGTAACGACGTAACAAAAATATCGGCCTTAGTTTGTAACATTGGAATGTATCTATCTCTCGTCTAGATTCTATAGAGTGTAGGAATGTTCAAATGCAGTCCTGAATCCTGTCGTCAAGATTGCCGTGTCGATAATAGAATGTAACCACGCTGATTGATCAGGAACACACCTGCTTTTTTTTTCTTTTCATCGGTTTTTTTAAATACACATCAGGATAAACGGCAGTTCGAACTAAGCGATTCCGTTACCGCGAACGTAGTGTTGAGACGAAGGGACGCATATTATGTAAGGGACTCATACTATGCAAGGCGCTTTTGAGGTCTGTATAAAATTATTTTTATCTCTTTTTATCTCATTATCACTTACATATTAATTATGTATGATATATTTGGTTAATACAAAAATAATGTCGGTTTTTATTTTATTGATTCGATTCAAACGACAAACAACTATTAATTGATCAAAGACTATTGATTAATTCCTGTCTATTGATTAATTCTTCTTGAGTGGTTTTTAATAGATCCGCTTCAATAATTAAAAACTTTCAAGATCATTGTCAATGAATGCAGATCGTCTTCATCTCCATTATGAAATTTTTGAAATCGTCATTATATTGTCCGTTTACTTCCTGATTGAATACTTCATTAATTCTTCGATTCGTATCCTCTGTTTTAAAACCTAGTTTGAATTTGTATTAAAAAAATTCAGAATTGCTTCTTTTTCATATTTAATAATAATGATAAAAATTTAACAATAATTGATCACAAACATTGAAAACAAAATTACTAGCACAATTAATAGAGCGGAATTTGCGCTTGAAAATGATGCAACATCAACATAATCAAACATATCCTTATTATAGGATATATATATATATACATATAAGGTCCCAAAGTTTAAAAACCGACATTTTTACATCAACCTAATATTATTATATGCGTTAAACATATGTATAATAGTACAAAGATTAGTTTGTAAAGATGAAAAATAAATTGCGTGTAAAATGAACCAGAAAAATTAATTAATTTGACAATCATCTAATTTAATTGATACAAATTTTTATTAATCATTTTAGCGTTTTTACGAAAGTCGTTTGAAAAGTTTTGAGCCCAACAGAAACAAGTATTTTTCAAATTCAATTTTATTTTTCAACACAGTCTCCTTTTATATTTTTCCCAGTGATACTTCTTCCCCTTTAACACAGTTGTTGACCGTCCCGACGCTCATCATCAGCCAAACTGGTAATCACGATTAATTCAATTGCCTATCTTTTCACGATGGCAAATGATGGGACAGAGTTCTCAGAATAAACAGCGTTCAACTCGACTTTAATTTATGCAGGCGTATATTGCCTTTCAAATGCAAGAACTTAATCACGGCATGATATTCGATTTTTTCCATTTTTATAAAAACATTGACATTGACTTGCACAAATGACTGTCAAACAACAACTGAACATCCAAAATACAATTTTCATATTTTACAATTTTCACAGGTATCTTTCAAAGCACGATTATAGTCTCAGAATGGTTTTGATGAGTAACATCATCTTCATATTGAGATTTAAAACTTTTCAAACGACCTTTGTATTATTTTTCCTAACGATATTTCCTATTGCAATAAGATTGAAATTTATAACGGCATTTATTGTTTACCTTACTATGTAATTTGTCCCTTCCTCTCACATTATGCACATTTGTTACTATCAAAATAAATATTTATTTCGTAATATATTCATATTGAATCTGAATTCATATAATACAGGCAATAATAATTATAAATATATAAATATACAGTAAAAAATGCTGCAAGTATTTGAGCATAGTATTTCTTTGACTCTTCATCTGGCATGTGACAAATTTCTGTGTGTGATGAGAGAATTACTATTCAATCTTGCTGGATTAAAAGTTGCATGAGTGACGGAATTTCTTCGTTCGAACCAAACATAAATTTTACTGTTGCAATACAGTTTAGCCATTAATAAAAATTCTTTTTGTAAAGCTGGCTGACTATATATATTTTTTACAAAAAGATTTTGATTTGTCAAGCATCTATTTGATTCATCTCTATAATTAAATTGTACTTAATTATATTATTGCATCCTATATGGGGGCACAAAATATCTGCATTAAATGTTTTCTTTTCATTCTTTTTTTTTTCAATTGAAGTATATTACCAAAAATGAATATTCTAATCTAGCTTTCACTAATTTCCTGCGAATCATAGATGCAAGAAAATATATAAGCACCTAATTTTTTGTCTTTTTCTTAGATAACGTTAACTCTCATAAATAACTTTAGCTTCAAATACTTAGCACCATTATATTCAAAAAATTATTTGATGGATTTTTTTTAGGCAATCCATTTCTAGACGGATGATTTCCTGATATTGTTACAATATCATGTCACTTTATATAAAATGAGGTAATAGATAATGTTCAGTCATAAAAGTAAGGGCAGAGATATTTCTGTAAACACAACAAAATGCTAATAGAAAGTTCCTTAAAAAAAAAAGAGAAATGTAATTAAATTATTAACGAGCAGTAACTCGTATATTCTTTCTTTTTTTTACTTCTCTAATATTTAAATTATCATAACACTCTCTTGCATAATATATTTATAAGAGTAATGTAATACTAGTGTATTTTTTACATAACGTAGAAGGTAGCCTGTCTGAAGTTAAATTAAAATTATTTACTTTATAATATGTATTATTCAATATGTATTATTCTTCTTTATCAAGATGTAAAAAATTTGAAATTATTGCAAATTTTTTAATTGTATATCTGCTACTTCATATGGTTCTATATGTATTTCTTCACATTTTACAATTTCATTAATTTCATTAATTTTTTAATGAATGACAGAAAATACTCTTTTTATATACATAAATAAGAAATACACCTTGTATATGCTTCTTATCAGTAACAGTATATCAATCATATTGCTTTTTTTAAATTATGCAATGTCTCAGATAATCTATGAAAAAGATGATTATTCACAACACGCATAGTTATTGCAAACTATGATATTGTATTGATAGTTTCAGAGTACCGCTTATCTTTACAAATCGTACAAAAATATGGTATCATCTGTGGTAATACGCATTCAGACATTTTCCTTCTACGTTTTTTTTCTTTGCAGCGCAACTTATAAGTATTGAGCCATTCAGCTTGGCAGTGCCTTTCAGAAACTATAAAGTTAATTCTGCGAGTTCCTAAATTCTCATGGTAGTCGGCATAGATGTCCGTGGCAATTTAGCGATAGGATATCAATTTTATCAAAATAACATATACAAGAGGAACAATTCGCTAGAATCCTTACAGAGGATCTATGCGATGCGCCATTAAAAATTACATTCCTTATATATGATCCGCGATAATACCCGTCGCAAAGTTTGATATATTCTTATCTGTATTTATATCTTCGAGCTAAAATATAACGATTCTATGTGTACATGGTTAGGTAATTTATATAGAAGAAAAATATGTGCGATTGCAGTTGTAATAAATAGTGCAGTTGTTTGCATTAATTTAGATTTAGTTTACTTACGCAAGAGGTACTACTCAAGATTTCATCCATTTCTTCGATTTCTTCACTTAAATCTTCGGTACGAGCACTTTGAGGCTTTTCCTCTTTCTTCGTTTGTAATTTTAGAGGACTGTCTATCTTATCCGGCTCTTTAATAGGGCTTTGCTCATTTGCGCTACCTGATGCTGACGACACAAAGTCTTCTTCATAGTTATCTATACCATCTGTAGCTATAAAAATGTAGCTATAAAAATGTATTGCTTCAATAGCTCTTCGAAATTTGTATATGCATATTAGATGATTAGGCAAACATAAATTTTATATATTTTTTATATTATATTTTTGCAACTTACCAAGCCCAATATCCATTAATTCCTTCAAATCATTAATGTTGGCCTTTTTACCATTTAACGGCGGCAAATCACTAAATATAGAATTAGCTTTCTGATTTATAGTTGGCAAACCTTCTAGAAAAGGTTCGGCTTTATTCATTGTACTAACATTTTTCCGCTCATTGCCGACGATAATCTCGTCAAAATAAATCGTTTTCCCGAAGTTGCTTCCCGCATTAACCGGTTTCTTACTTTGTACATTATTTTCTATACTTAGCTCCAAACTATTTATACTGTTTTGTTTAGATACATCTTTATTTTGATTTTCTTGCGTGTCGATCACTATAGAGTCATCGAACTTAATTAAGGATTCGGATTTGCTTAATGGACTCATTTGATTGGACGTAACGGTACTATCAGTCTCCTGTGCCACATAGTTCGTCGCCGTGCATGTGTCATGTGGATTCGAAGTATTCTTATCAAAATTTACATTATTGTTCCTGTTACCTTCAATTCTATCAGTATCCGTTGTACTCTCCCTGAGAGAAGATTGATGCTTATCATAATCCGACGTATCCATTACAACGTCGGCGCCAGTCGGTGTATCTTTGCTCTTCTTGTCCGTTATTGTCACGTTTATTGGAACTTTCGGACTCTGTTCAGAAATGCTTTCTAATATTTCATTTGACGATACGGATTCATTGTGGAATATTTTGGGAACAGACACTTCAAACGTTGCATTTGCGAAATTTGTTGAGTCTTCATTTGTTACATCGTGTCTAGTTTTATTCTGTAGAAAGGATTCATAAAAATTTATTATTTCACATATCTTTGCTTTTAAAAAATATGTACAAAAATATAAGAAATGCTAGGAATTAAAGTTGTTAAAGCAAATATCTTTATCGGAATGCCTCAAACCAAATAATTTATTTCTGTAATACATTTTTGTATTAGCAAAGATAAATCAAGTGATGAAACATACATTGCAATTATAATTACATAAGATATAACTTTATGAAGGAGCATCGATGAGATACTTTTAAGAGCTGTCTACAGTAGAAGTGTGTAATAAGCTGTAAGAAACTGAACAATCATAGTCGATTAGTATTCTCGCATTTATCTGTGATTAATCGATTTTTTACAATTAATCACATTATATTACTTCTCTATTGTAAACGACCCTTTAAAGACTAATATTCTTATGAGAGTTAGCATGGATCATTCCGAAAGAAACTGAATTACCCGAAAGTAATTGAAGAATATTGACATTATTAACTTTGTTTTGATTATTCAATTCAGACAACAAAAGGTCCCAAAATCAAGATATGTCTTTTTACACCTTTAAAATGTCCATTAAGCGTTTTTAAGACGTCTTATGTCTCGTTTTTGAACATGCGTGTTGTCGGGAAAGCATAGTAAAGATCTTCATTCTTTAAAAATTTTTTTTCCGTTCTAAAAGTAACATGCATATAAACTTCATTTCACAAATATAAATTAATACTTTAATTCTAGAAAAGGATTTTCAAATCTGTAAAAAGAGAAAAGAAATTACCCAGCCAACATGTCTGAAATGCGGACATAAAACGTCTTGCAGCAATTTTATTGATTACGAATATTGTGATTGCATTGCGATTTTCTCAATATTTTAGCTGTAATTTGGGACAAGAGAAATTCATCTCTGACTTCTGCTGGTCCTTAACAATTACAACTACATAATTATCCCAACAATCAACTTAACTCAAGAAAATACCTTTTGTGAACTATTAAAGGCACCGTTGATGCTATTCTTGAGAATTTCTCCCAGTAATGGCTCAGTTGAAACAATACCTAATTCTTCGCACAATTTATTTCTTCCTACATAGTTGTATTCCTTCCCAAAGTATGTTTCTGGGTCGTACACAGATATTGTATAGTCAAGACCAAAGTATTCTAGGAACTCCCTAACTAAGGAAAACAATAATTTTCCTTCTGAATTAGACAGGTACTGTTTTACAGTTTTGTTGAGAAGTGGTTCAGGATTCTGGAACATTTATTCCAAATCTATTAAATCATTCTCTTGCTACACATTGCATTTTTCTTTTCTTTTATATAAACTTCAAATAAAGATACAAATTGCTCATTTATTACAACTTTAAAATTTTGGAGTTGTTTACAGAAAAAAAATAGAAACCAAAAAAAAGAACATATTTTTATTCTTCTACACTCAGTCATTATACCATAATTACATTTCAGCATTAATATTACAATAATTTAAAACATCTGAATTCGTTTTCTAGAAAACGTTTTGTAGAAAATTTTGTTTTTTTTTTAATTGTATCGTTGAAACAAGTGAGCGATATAACTTGTAAGAGTTTAATGGATTTTTGCTTTCTTTTTGAGGATCATTTATACATACCATACACCTTGACTTATGTCATAAGTTGCAAGAAATTAATCAATCACAGTCAAACACAAAGAGAATAAAATCAATCACATTCAACTGCGAATGATCAATTTATTATAGATTATGAGTTTACAACATGTATAAATCTTATTCTTAAAAGTAAATTCACACAAACTTGCACAGTCACATAAATGTATAAAGAAAATTATCCAATTGCGTTTCTCTTATAAAGATGCATAAAATAATTGAATAATTTTCTTTATGCATACATTTATGCA
>Ga0157364_1003288_pt1 | contig 15632 bp, 9 predicted proteins | sample AttsexASBM2_FD_111476 | JGI IMG/M metagenome (GOLD analysis project Ga0157364, IMG submission 111476) | Fungus gardens microbial communities from leaf cutter ant in Ribeirão Preto, State of São Paulo, Brazil - Atta sexdens ASBM2 | ecosystem: Host-associated > Fungi > Mycelium > Unclassified ...
AGCATGTGAGCACTGTGGAGATTGCCAGGGAACTAGGCATCGACCACAAAACAGTTTTAAATCATTTACACAAAGCTGGATACAAAAAGAAGCTTGATGTTTGGGTTCCTCACGAGTTGAATGTTAGGAACATGATGGACCGAATTAACATTTGTGACGCTACTGAAACGGAATGAAATTGAGCCATTTCTGAAGAGAATGATAACTGGATCACCTGCGACAATCCAACTAGAAAAAGATCGTGGATAAAGAAAGAAGAGAAAGCGCAAGCAATCGCAAAACCTGGATTGACGAGGAAGAAGGTGTTGTGTGTGTGATGGAACTGAAAAGGAATCGTTCACTATGAGCTGTTATCGTCCAATCAAATAATTAATTCCGAACTCTACTGTGAACAACTGCAGAGATTACAACAAGCAAGCGGTCAGAATTAATCAATAGGAGAGATGTCGTCTTCCATCACGACAACGTTCGACCATACACATCTTTGATGACTCAAAAATTGCGAGAGCTTGGCTGGGAAGTTTTAATGCATCCACTGTATAGTTCTGACATAGCATCCTCAGAATATCATTTGTTTAGGTCTCCACAGAACTCTCTTAATGATGTAAAGCTTCAAAAGAGGCCTGTGAAAATCACTTGAAACAGTTTTTTCGATCAGAAACCACAGAAGTTCTATCGCGATGGAATTATAGCTTTGCCCCAAAAATGACAAAAAAATATTATAGAAAATAATGAAGCATATTTGGTTTAAATAAATTGATTTCAATACTAAGAAAAACACTTTAATTTTACTAAAAAATCGCCACGAACTTTTTCCCATACCCAATATTTTTAGATTTAGCTGAAAAACTGTATTTCTTATTCAAAATTTTTAATTAAGCAGTATTTACAATGCACACAAAGGGCCAATATTATTTTTAGATTCAATTGGATTGAAAAATTGCATTTCCTATTCAAAATTTTTAATTAAGCAGTATTCACACAAAATACTATAATATTATTTTTAAATTGAAAAGCATAGAAATATACTCCATTGCCATTCCTATAAATGAATAAAAGTGCATTCAAGATTGAAAAGGATTCATTTTAACATTCATGAATCCATATTTCTGAAAATTTGAATCCATTTTAATCCATTTCAATCCATTCTCGTTTGCTGGGCATTTTTTTGATACTTCGACAAACTTTACATTTTCATCAGGGAACTGTCTTCTCGTCTGTCCCACGTAACATCGCAGCAATAAATCTTATACACGACATTCGATTTCATATTATGCAGGAGCGGATCTTTATGCATCTTAATGAATTCCTGTAATTTGTTAACACTATATGGTAAAACGATATCTTAATATCATCGCTGTTTAATCTATTAAATTTTTCAAAAACAGTAGGGACGTAAGAAACAGTAAATCATGAAAGTCTTATGATTTTGGCGTTATTGCTGTCTGATTTCTTACTTTTAAACTTAATAATGTTTTTCAAACGGTTATTAATATTATCAAAAATGAATTCCAACGGATAATCATTCATGTGTTATATCCACATTGTTTTGCGCAATACTGCCTGACTCCTATTACACTATTTTACTTAATTTCTTTGGAATTTATAATAATTTGAAAAAGACTAACAATAATTACAAACAGTCTATTTTAAAAAAATCTATGAAGATTCACAATTGATTAAGTGTTACTCCTAAGAAATTTAATGTTTAATCATAACACTTATTTGTTAATATTAAAATACAAAAACATAGTCCGCACATTACATGTAATTTCGACATCGCAGTAACAAATTTTTTCAATGCGTCAATTAGTACCAATTGACATATAACATAAATTGATTTTTATATATAAGTTTATGTCTTATAAATTACTTTTATGCATTTTCTTAGGCGTTATTAATAAAAGTGCGATGATAGTAGACATCAGTGTAGACATCAGGATAACCTTTAGCACAAGGAGCAACCCAGGAGGTAATACCAATCTGTACGCCGTCACTGATAAGCGGGCCACCACTGTCACCCTGAAAGACAGACAAACGTTTTAATTAACTTATTTATCGAGTTTTCTCAATAATTGGTAAATCAATCTTTATTAAACTAGAGAAATTATATATCTTTATGTTATCCATTAATGCTACTTATTTACCTGGCAAGCACCAATTCCCGAACGATTGAGCATGCATAAGTGAGAGGCAGTCAAGGGGATATCAGAGTGCATTTTCTGACATTGGCTTTGTGAGATCACAATTTGAACCATCTTTTGAAGTATGCTCGGGAGCGGTCCGTTCGTGCGTATCCTACCCCATCCTGATAAAGTACATATCTGTCCGGGGAAAGGTTTAAACTTGGCGAGAGGGATCGATCTTTGGTATCTATTATATTGAATCGGCGATGCGAGCTGAAACGAATAAAATAAATAATTGAAAGTTTAAATTTTCAACGATAAAGGAACAAAGTAAATAAATAAAAGAAAGGTATATATTAGAAAAAAATTAAAAAAAGAAATGATAAAGTGGAGCACTCAAAATTATAGAAGCAAATCGCAGTTTGTAAAATTATTTTACAAATTATTTTGCGTTCAACTTGCCTTAATCACAGCGATGTCATTTTTCCAACCATCTTCATATTTATCAGAATATTGTGGATGCACGATAATTTTCTCCACGTTATGGAGATCTCCTGCAGTGATTGAGACAGACCCAGTGGCAACTTTAAAGTCTTTGTAGGGTGGTTTTGTAAATGTTACACAATGTGCAGCAGTCAGAATCTTATTCGGAGCGATGATGGAGCCGCCACAAACGTGATTGCCGTTATATTTCAGGGAAACTTGGTGCGGGAATTCACCTGGTATGGCGGTCTGACCACCGACGATCGCTTCGGGTTCTTCAGCGAACGTCTCTACAAATTGACGGTATATAATAAATATGCATTTCTTGCAAAATACACAATGATTTGTATATGACTAAAAATTAATAAGAAAAATGTGCATCGAAGACAAAAATAACGAGAGAATATTTTATCACTATTCAATATATACATAATACGTATGTCTTTACTTACGCTGCGCAAGAACGCCAATCACCAAGAAAATGAATGGTAGCATGATTGATGATTTAAGTTAGATGAAAAGTAAAACTGGAAATGAGGACAATTTCCACTTTTTATAGTAGATTCATATCTATAAATTGACCTTGGCAAACAGCTGGTCTTTCTTAGGGTAAACGATGAGATGATTTTGCACTTTGATGAAGCAGACATGAGATTAAATATTGCATATTAAATACGCATAATTACGCAGTATGAGTTGAATAAGAAAGAATGAAACGTAATAACATGATTAAACATACGAAACGTATGTCTTTATTACTATTATTAGATATTATATTGTAGATCTAATCATCCAAGCATAACATATCAGGAAACAGAAAATTTCATTGTTTGATATACAAGTTAATTAATTAAAAGGTATTATTGATAACAAATAATATATTTATTGACGGTTAAGTAAATAAATATGTTTCTTAAAAAAGAAGATATAATTTTTACTATGAAGAATATTAATTAATTCAAACATGCTTCCCTTATTATTTTTTAATCCTCCATCGATAAGGTCGGGATAAAAATGATTCCACTAGTCGAAGCATTTTTTATTTAATTTAAAGAATAAATTTATAAAGTATAAACGTATAAAACAGTATCAGGCTGCTCGCCCTGACGAAGTGAACTGCAAGGTTTACGAAACGTTGGTATTCTAAGAATGGATTTGGACACAAAAGAAATCCGCGAAATGCATAATCTTCGTATAAAATTGTATTTTTATTTATAAATTTTATCTATAAATAAACAGAGGTAAAGTTTTATACTATTATTATTTATTTCTTTCAAAATGGGTTAGAGACACTAACGACTGTGATAGGGCTGTGATACAGAGATTACGTATAGATATAAGTAAAAGAGAATGTATTGTAATGGTTTAGGTTTGTAGTTGCAAGATAAAGATGGGAGAGGAGTGTAAGTGTGAATGAGTTAAGTATTGGATTGTCCGGAAAGTTCGTGCAGCAAAAGATTTAAATTTAATAAATGTATACTATTTTTTAAATTTAAATCTTCTGCGTTTCAATTTTTCTTCAAAATCGGAACGAACTTTCCAATATTTCTATAAACCAAGTCCTCTTCTTGGCTTGTATATCTTGAAATGTAAATAAATTCTTCTATTTATTTCTTTCATTCATTTTATACAATACATTAATTAGAAAAAATGAGAATCGACGCCATTTTATTGGATACGTTCTAAAAGTTCACTTTACCATGCAATAAAGAGTTAAAAATATGATTTCTACTTTGCATGTTTCTTGTCTAACTGTTTTAGAACTTTTTGTGAAAAATTATTTATACTAGAACTACAAATTGTAAATTTAATTGTCATATCTATAATTTTCAGTTTGTTATATAAAATATAATTGCAGATCAAATAAAAATATTAAGGTAGTACTAGCATGAAATGATTTTCTTACGAATGTACTGAAATTTTAAATACAAATAAATTAAAATGGTCTCTATGTTTGTGTGCAATTAGAAACATATTGATCGTCTAGTTTTTAAGATAATTGCAATTAAAATATGTTTTAACATATGACGCATATACTTAAGTTAATATCAGATTTTTAATTATCAGCATCCATAGTTTATACCATTCTTAAGATTGTAATTTGTATTAAATTTATTTTAAGTTGTTTTTGTAAAACTATCGAACAATGAGAATAAGATGATAAGATTTAATTTATATTGCTTTTTTTAGTTTGTATTATATTTTTAAAATTCTTTTATATACAAGAAATACGTTTTTAATACATTATAAAATCCTTTTAAAACGTAAACCAAAATCTTTAGAATATCTTAGAAGATCTCTAAAGATGAAGATCTTTATTTAGAGTATCTCTAACGCTAGTATTCTTTTATTATTTACTGTTCTCAGAAAAAAATTCAAAGAGTTTTTGGATTAAACTAACAATGAGATAATCACAGAATACTATTATATTCGTTTTTTAAATTTTTGAATATTGCTATGGTATGTTGCGATTTATTGTATTAAAAGTATTAAGCCATTAAATTGGTAATAATCCAAAAAATTGGTAATAATCCAAGGTAAATATGACAAAAGCCTTAATTAAACATTCTATTTTTATTATCAATATTTGCTGATATAATTTATTAAGCTGCGTATAATACATATATATATACATAATTCCAGGGTTAATAAAATACAAATTATTATTCATTATTAGTAAGTCATTGTATGCTCAATCTGTTATCATGGTAATAAATATTATACTATTTAACATTCGACATTGTGATATGTCTTAATTTCTACCAAAGCGTAGTTATATTGTAGCTTTTTATTATCTATTATTAGAATGAAAAAATTATTACTGATTATATAAACAAAAAACTTAATTATTTTTTTGTAGTATATAAAAGAGTGTTAAAAGTAAATAATAACTCGCATATATAATTATATCTGTTAAAAAATGAGAAGTTTAATTAAAAATTAACAATTCCAATTTAATATTACAGCACTTATTTATTTATTTATAAATACAAAAATTTCTTTTCTTTTGGAGAAAAGCGGTTAACATATCGTTATATATAATTTCGCAGCAACATATACTTTCAGCATGTTGACACAATAAAATTAAATAGATCTATGTCTTGTGAATTGCATTTACACGTCTTCTTAGGCATTATTGATAAAGTTGAGATGGAAGTAGACAACAGACTTATCTTGAGCGCGGAAAAGACTCTAGAAAACAATACTATGCGCCGTTGCATATAAGCGTTGCTATAAATGCTGTCACTCTGGAAAAGAGGATAACTGTTTTCGTTAACTTCTTATTTAATTACCGAGTCTTTATAATTGATAAATCAATCTTTTCTATTAAAGTAGAGAAATTATACTATATATCAATAAACATTATTCACAAGTGCCAATTCTATAGCGATTAAATATACACAAGTGGCTGTCGGTCAAACGCACATTATAATGACATGCACTCTTTGTGTCCTGGTTCACTGGTTTTTGAACGTGTGAAAGTAGTCTATCCGGATAAAATACATTTCTGTCCGAGAAAAGGCTTAAACTTAGCCAGAGAGATCGGTTTTTAGAAGTGATTATATTGAATCGACTATTCGAGCTGAAACGAATAAAATGATTTAAAGTTTAAATTTTAAATATAAAGGAACAAAGTGAAGAAATCAAAAGAAAGTATTAGAAAAAATTAGGAAAAAATTATAAAATGAAGCTCTTAAAATTGAGAAGAAAATCTTAGTAGCGAACTATCTTGCACCGATTTATCATAATTACAGCAATATCATTTTTCCAAGCATCTTCCTCGTTATCAGAGAATTCCGGATGCATGACAACAGTCTTTAAAGTGAAGTTGTCCATCAGTGCTATAAATGATGTCGTATTTTTAAAGTTGCTATAAAATAGATAACGTCTTCCAAATCCAAGCTATCATCGTAGTGAACGGCAGTGATGATCTTAGTCAGGGCGATGATGGAACCGCCATAATGTGATCACCATAAAATTTCAAGGAAACTTGGTAATTCGCGGACTGGCCACTGACAATCATCGGACAATTTCGGATTCCTCAGCAAACGTCTCTGTGATAAATACATATATAAACACAATATTTCTTTACAGATCACAACAAAATACTTAATTATGCATGAGAAGTATAGAGGTAGTTTTTGCAATGGTTTCATATCGTTTACTGTATTTTTAATTCCTGCTGATGATAGCTCAAATTAGAATCAAAATGTATGGCTAATCTATTTTTTTTTACGACTGTACTCGATATATTGTTTAATAATTTACAATAATCTTTACATTTGCGCCGACTCCTATCATTCTTTATTAACTTTACTAATTTGTTACAATTGCAATTGAGAACATGTTTTTTACAGTATGCGCATTATCCTATAATATGACTAATAAGAAAAATGTTCGTTAGAAATAAAAATAACAATGAGATAAATAAGAAAATATTTTGTCATTGTACGATATAATTTGACGCTGCTATAATTTGTACGCTGCGTAAGAATCACAAGAATTAGTGATAACATGATCGATAATTAATATAATTAATTATAATCAGGCTAGATTAAAAATCAAACCAGGTGTAGTGTTTCATCAAGACAAGTATCTTCGTCTTGAAGAGCATTTCTTGTCTTGTCTTGAATTTCAAGATAAGTAATTTTGTTTTTCTTGTTTTAACCATTTCTTGACATTGTATTTCTTATTTTGAATTCAAGAATCTTGAATTTCTTGAAATTTCTTGATTTTTTAAGGGCTTTTGTGGTTCTTTGACGTCTCGTCATAAGAGATAATAAGAAAACATAGGAACAAATTAAATGCCGAATTGTCTCATAATTTATTATGTTTAAATTCATGATTTAAAAGCTTATAATGTTTATTATGCATACATCTATTAATAAAGATTAAAAATATTTCTCAAATTTTTTAATACCTTGAGGTTACTACCAAATGTAACTATTTCAGATTATTAGTTTCCTGAGATTATTAGATATAATTATTATTATTATTATATTTATTATCATTATTATAATTACTATATATTTTAATTTTTTTTTATTATAATTACTATATATTCATTCCTGATTTAATTGATACTTTTAATAGAAGTACGCAAATACATAATATACTTGTTATTGTTGTATACATAATATACTGTTTATACATAATATACTTTTGCCAGTAATCTCACAATATTGATTTTATATATATTTCTTTACATAAATATAAAGGTTAATATCTGATACAACAAGGATGTATCGATGAGTATGATTTAATTTGGTTAGATTAGAGATTCACTTCTTCACTTTTTCAATAATCGATTTACTCTGCTCATATATTATTTAATGAAAATATATGAATATACAATATATTTCCATATTATTATGTAATCTATTAAATACTAATAAATACAACTGGATTTTGAAACCTAACTTATTCAAAATTTTTTAAATCAGAAATAAAATAATAAAATATTAAAAATAAAAACTGTCACGGAAATTCAAGAAATTTCAAGAAATTTCTTATTGTCAAGAAATCTTGATCTTGATAACAATTTCTTGTCTTGAATTTTTTGTCTTGAAATCAATTTCTAATTTCTTGTTTTAGCCTTGTCTTGATTCAAGACAAAGACAAGATTTCTTGAATTTCTTGATCTTGATGAAATATTAACCAGGCGACAGTATAATTTCCTTCCTCTTATATAAAACACTTGTATCTGTAATTTAACTTTGAACAGCTGCGAATAGCTGATTATATTTCTTACGCTAAATACGCTGATGTTCGGATCCTGCATTTTGATGAGACAGATACGATAAAATCAATAAATGCAGACTTAATTACGTTGCAATTTTACGGCTTATAATGAAAAGAGAAAGTTAAAAAACGTATAATAATGATTAAACATACGAAATGTGTCTTTTCATTATTACTATTATTATTATTATTATTATTATTATTATTGCGATTCATCCGAGCAAAATGTAAGATACCGGAAAGCAAGTAGAAAAGCTTAACGTATTCATCTTAATAAATTAGTATTATCGCAATTAATCGCTTCTTACTGCTAAGGGCCAAACCGTTTGCTAATAGATAAAACGTCCTCAATTAACATTAGCAACAATAATTGCTAAACCGCACTATTGCGTGATATTACGCGGCCAACATCATCTCGTGCCCGGAGCACATGGTGTGAGACTTGCAATGATCGTCGAACTAGAATTCCATTGAATGGATTTTGTGAAAAGTCCATTAATCCGATAAACTTCAACTGCGCGTTTGCTTCGAGAGTACCGAAGCAAACGCGACGAACCAGCTCCGGTCGTTTGTGTTCAATTAAATCGGCGACCAGAGTATGTTAGCTTATCCATCGTTGGATTTTCACATAAAGAGAACGATTTTATTCAAGTATCTACAAATTTATTATATATACTTACATATATTACATAAAATAGAACCGAAAATTTTTAGATACTTAAAAAAACCCATTCTTTTCGTGTATATCCTCGGGATCCTGAGATCTCTCACCACGTCGAAATTGTTTCCGTGAAGAAAATGTCTTATCTGAAAAATGTAATATACTATTAGCTATATTACTATGCAATTATCGATTAATTTTTAAAAATAAATATCAAACATACGTCAATTTGTCACTATTGCAAAATATATAAATAAATTCAGAACCGATTAAAGAGTTGAATATCTCTTATTATGATGTCTATAAGATATATAATGATTAGGGTCAATCAAATGGACTGGAGATTAACAAAAAAGAAATATTTTTTTTATTACCGACAAACAATTCCAAAGTTACGCTTAATTTTATTAGGAAACTTTTAATATTCCAAAAATAAATACTATCAGAATATACACAATTATATATGATATATATATATATATATATATATATATATATATATATATATATATACAGAGTGTTTCAGAAATAGTTGGCCAAATTCTAAGAACATATTCCACTCATTGTAAAAATGAAAAAAAGTTATATAAACATGGGTCGGAAACGTTGCTAAATTATAAACATTTCTTATTTAAATTGTATGTATTTATGTCGGATGGTATGCCTTGCCTTCGACGTTTCATGAATTGCACTTCTATTCACCTTCTAAATTAAACAAAGAGATTAGATACGTCTGTATGGATCAATCTTTATTTAAACATTAACAAATTATCATAATAATCATCTATGGTACGAAAATCCGCATAGTATTATTGCATCTCAGCATCAGCACAAGTTCTCGTATGGTGCAATGTATGGACTGATATTATTGGAGATTTCCTTTTTGGACCGATTTTTCTCCCATCTACACTTAATAGTAACAATTACAGACAATTTTTGGAAACGCAATTCCCTCTAATATTAGAAGACATTCCACTACAGATACGCAAATATGGTTCATGCATGATGGAGCTCCAGCACATTTCAGCCGCACTGCTCAAGAATTCTTGAATAATATTATAATTACATCAATAGATTACATGAGTTGGAGAGGAGGATTTATTGCTTGGCCTGCGTTCTCCCGATTTGAATCTTTTGGATTTTTATTTATCGAGATATTTTAAGACTTTCGTGTATGATACTTCTGTTGCTACTATGGAAGAACTCTGAAATCGTATTATCGCTGTGTGTGAAAAAATACGAAATATTCTGAGAATTTTTAAACGTCTTCGACAATTCATGCAACGTCGATGCGAAACATGCATCGATGTGAAAGGAAATCATTTCCAACAATTTCTATAATAAAAATATAGATATAAGTGTAAAATAAAATATAAATATAAGTATAAAATAAAAAATATATATAAAATAAACTAAATATATATATAAGTATAAAATAAAAAAACATTTATAAAACGCTTCCTTGGAAAGATCAAGGTCATGCAGATTGTTCTTATTTTTATTTTTGCACTTGCAAAAATTTTACATTTTAAAAATGAAAATAAGAGATACAACCTCCAATGACTTTGAACTTGACAAATGTTATTCAGAACATGATCCTAAACAACATTTGGTCGAGCACCTTGCGTAATGCTAGTTACATCTATATTATCCCATAAGTCACAGATAATTTTTTATTTTTTTCTATTTTCTGTATATTATACATATATATTTTATTTAAATATTGTATGATTAAAGATTAATAAGAAATTCATTCTATGCATATAGATCGAGACGTCAGTAAACATTCCATTTTTGAAAAACGCGGGCATGTCCACACTTTCTCTCGAAGTTAGTGTTTTTGGTCGATAGTTATTAAAGTATCGATAGTGGGTCGATTAATCAAAGTATGCGTATATGCGCTTACGTCACGGTGCATAACTCATAGTCTGCTGTCAATTGTTAGTTTTGAGTAGGTATTTATCAAGTGCTACTTGTCAGTTGTCACAGGAGCTATCGCAATGTTCGGTAAGTATAGCCATTTATACAGCCAAAAAATTATTTCGAAAAATATTTTCGAAGATGCTAATTGAATTGTAATCGGACGACAATATATAGCGTATATTCATTCTTTTCTTCTTTATTAGGCTGTTGTTGGTGTTGTGCTGCGTTACGTCCGAGATACAAGAGGCTCGTTGATAATATTTTTCCGGTTAATCCTCAGGTGAGATCTTGGAATCTTTTTTTCTTGTTTCTCTCGTCTCATACATTTCATTTCTGTCTACTATGTTTTATAATTTTGTTCGCGAGTAAATCAATAAACGCTGGCCTTGATAGGCGGAAAAGATCAAAATGATTATTCTATTTATGGTTGAACCTGTGATATTTGCGCCGAATGAGAAATGCGATTGACATGTGTCTCATACGCAACAATTTGTAATAATGGGCTTCTATTCTTCAGGATGGCTTGATTAAAAACAATATGGAGAAACTAACATTTTATTCGTTGAGCAGTCCTGAGAAATTAGATAGGATTGGAGAATATCTGTTTCAACGAGCTTCCAGGGATATTTATAGGTAATATATAAATTAATTTATATAAAATTAATTTATATAATTTATATAAAATTATGATATAATTACATCTTTAATAGTATATTATACATAAAAATTAGAGAAATTAATCCTAATTACTGCTAAAACATGATGCAATAATTTCTGTACATAGCATGCTAATATTTTTCGATGCACTACATAAAACAATTCTACTTAATAAAACATGCCCTGATAGGAGACGAAATGGCTTTGTTGTGATCGCCATGGAGGCAATGGACCAACTCCTGGTAGCTTGTCATGCACAAACTCTGAATCTATTTGTTGAGAGTTTCTTGAAAATGGTACAAAAATTGCTGGAATCTACGGATCCTCAATTACAAATTCTTGCAACACAGTCTGTAAGTAATAATCTTAACGAATTAACATTAATCTTACTCAATTCTATATTCTATCCAATTAATTTTAAATAATTAACATATTGATTCTCAGTTTGTCAGATTTGCCAATATTGAGGAAGACACACCCTCGTATCATACTCGTTATGATTTCTTCGTGTCGAAATATTCGGCAATGTGTCATTCTAATAATGATGATCCCACTACACGCAAGCAAATTAGGCTTGCTGGAATTCAAGGATTGCAGGTACGACTGAAATATTATGTATCAGATTATTGTATTAAAACTTACATCTACGTATTTAAATATATCTTTGTAGGGCGTTGTGAGAAAAACTCTTTCTGATGATTTGGTTGAGAATATCTGGGAACCTGTACATATGGACAAGATTGTACCATCATTATTATACAACATGCAAAATTCAAGGTAATTTAAAAGAAATGAATATGATGAGAAACATGCAAGTTGACAAGCTTGTATTTTTAGATATGCTGATAAGGAAGACACAACACCGGACAGTCCAACTGAAGAACGATCGGATCCACCGCAGTTTGCGGAAACTTGTATGCGAGAACTGATCGGACGCGCATCATTTGGTCATATTAGATGTGTTATAAGACCTGTGTTGAGGTATAAAATAAATTTCGTTATGAATTAACGTATATATAAATATATTCATATATGAGATATTTTAATAATTATTTATTATAAAGGCATCTGGACAATCATCAGTTATGGGTCCCTAACTACTTCGCAATTCATACTTTCAGAATAATTATGTTTTCCATTCAAGTATGTAATGATGTAAATCAAGTAATAATATTTTATATATTAGATAATTAATAATATTACTTTAATGTATGTTTTAGTCACAATATTCCTACACTGTAGTGGAAGCTTTAATGACACATCTTGATGATCACTCAAAATCGTCCCCTAAAATTCGCACTAGCATTGCGGATACTTTATCTAAAATTATATCAATTGCTGCAGGTGAAAGTGTTGGTAAGTACACATAAAAAATTGAATAATATAAATTTATATATATATAAACAATATTTATTGAACGTATAGCAGAGATTAAATTACACACACATTAAACTCTTAACGATATATTCTTTTTTTAGGACCATCTGTGTTAGAAATTATAAATTCCTTATTATCTCACCTACGAGTTAGTGTAACGAGGAACCAATCATCAAGTAGTGATGAGCAATTGTATCAAGAAGCTCTTATTAATGCTCTTGGAGAATTCGCAAATCATCTTCCAGATTACCAGAAAATTGAGATTATGATGTTCATTATGAGTAAAGTTCCATACAGTCAGCCTGATCGTATCGTATCGGTCGGCAAAGGAGATGTATTACTTCAAAGCATACTTTTAAAGTCGCTATTAAAGGTAAATCGTTTTTATTATTATATAAAAATATAAATATATGTAAGGTATAGATTTTTTTAATTACAAATTTTTATTTATATACAGGTTGGCACCAAGTACCAAACTATTCATTTGAACACAACATTTCCACCCAGTTTCTTGGATCCATTACTAAGAATGTCATTGGCAGCAGATGCTGAAATGAGACTTCTTGTACAGAAAATATTCCATACCTTAATCGACAGACGACGGAATATTACAAAACTCGCTAAACCAACGTAAATTTATCTCTTAATCAAATGTCTATCAATATATTATTCATTCTTTTTTGAATTTTTGAAGATAATTTTTTTGCTTTAGTGTGAACGTAGCAGAGCTCGATCTTGCTATTGAAAAAGCCTCTAGACCTGATGTAATCTTTATTCGGAAACACGGTCCTGAAATCTACTTGGCGCTGTATGAATCATTAGAGCTGTCTAGTAATACAGTAGAAAATGTGGAATCTATTTATACCACACTGGCGTTACTTGCCATTGAATTAGCTTCTGAGGAAACAGTATTAGAGTTACTGAGATTGGTGTTGAGCCTGCAAGACTTGGCACTGACAAGTGGTCAAATTAGTCTTCCGCTTAAATTCAATTTACACGCAATAGTTATCAGCTTACTAATTTTAATATCGTATGTTTGTAATATTACCGCTCTCATGGATTATGCGAAAAAGGTAGGTAATTTCAAATTGTCACACATACAACACACACACACACACACACACACACACACACACACACAAAACCGCATTAATTTATTTTATAGTAAAGTTTCAATGTATTGTTAAAATCAAAATGCGCAATTGATTGAATAAATTCGTTTAAAGGTGATAGATGCACGTCGAAACGATAGCCCTCATTTACTACCAGATTTACAATCTCAATATGATACTGGTCTAACATCCAGATTAGCGCCAGCTCTTTTAGTCGACCAAACTGTTGTCAGCGAATGTCTAAAAGGAGCTGGTCTTGATAGTGGAAAATTACAACAAAGTTCAGGCTACAGTGGGAATTCTTTACAACACAGGTAATTACCTATTGCATATAGTACTCCAATAATTGGCTGTAAACCTTTAAAAAATGTCGCTTTGTTTTATATTTAAATTTTGCTTAAATAGGCATTCATGGGTTGATGCTGGACGGAATTCACTAGCTGACATTAATTCTGGAGGTCCAGAATTGGATAGTGGAGGTTCATCACCGGGTGTACAAAAGGTATAATTTACATTTATTTTAATTTATATTAGAAGATATCACATATTTGATTTAATAAATTAATAAATTCATCGTTATTATTAAAAAACATGTTTTAAGTATATTATTATGCACAATTTTAACTATTACCTTCTATTCGTAATTAATTTTTTGCAGAAATTACCTGGAGAAGAATTAACATTCGAAAGCATGAAAAGAATTTTGACAGAGAGCAACAATAATCAAGTAATAGAAGAAGAGAAGCGAATGCAACTTTCTCAGTTTTTTAGAAATGCACCATTCCAAGATTTAGTATCAAAAACACAACCAAAGGTTTCATTAATATATTATAAACTTATTATCAATTTATATAGCTTTCTAATATTTCCTTTTCTGTTCACAGCACGATGTTTTACAGAGTAAGTTATCAGAGATATTTAATACGCTGTCCGTTGATCCGCGCAATACGGTTCCTACGACCGGACCACAGACAGATACTAAACCAAGTCAAACTCCAGCTTACGAAATTCATTTCCCAGAGTTGTTTGTATATTAAACTGCTAATGTTCCTGTTGCATCAACATTAAGTGCCATTTGGTGCTACAAATGCTTCAAAACATTTGATTGACCAATTGAAAGAATTTTACTAATTGATCAATCAATGAATGCTTCAAAGCATTTCTATAAAGCATCAAATGGACTGTAGCTATTAACATAGTGTTGCATTATATTAAATTTACATATTACTGAGCATGAACAATAGCTCCTATACTTTAAAGATTGACTTGTGTACATAACAGAGAAAATATTTTTATGTTTTATATTGCTAGATATATATTTTTTATTGAGTTGCTGTTACTAATTTTATTTATTTTTAATGAGTAGGTCTCAAATATTAAATTTTGAAACACATTCTTTGATTAGTTAATTAGTAAATTTTTTTCTAATTAATCAATCAAATGCCTCAAAGTATTTGTAGTAATTTGTAGTGACCGCACGCTCTAATATGTCGACATTTCAATGAAGAAATTTGGAGAAAACAAAAAAAAGTTCACATAAGTATAATGAAT
>Ga0157364_1003290_pt1 | contig 15624 bp, 8 predicted proteins | sample AttsexASBM2_FD_111476 | JGI IMG/M metagenome (GOLD analysis project Ga0157364, IMG submission 111476) | Fungus gardens microbial communities from leaf cutter ant in Ribeirão Preto, State of São Paulo, Brazil - Atta sexdens ASBM2 | ecosystem: Host-associated > Fungi > Mycelium > Unclassified ...
AATGCCTCGTCTTTTTTTAATGGCTTCTTCTTTTTACGGATGTAATCAAATCCAGAACGAAATTTTCGTCGGCCAGGTCGAAGTTTCAACTTCTTTTTATTACGAATCTCCAAATCGTTCTTATCATCTTCCATCTCGTTATTTTCCTCTTCTCTGATATCATTTGTCTCTTCTTGCTCTATTTCAGTCTTAATACGATGTAGTTTCTTATTAGCAAGTGATTTGAGGAGATCCTTTCGCCTCTCAGCAGTTAATAGATGACGTTTCGAATTCGCAATAGCTTTGTGACTTCGTAGTATACCAGCGTTCCTCAAACGAGACACCACTTTTTGTTTTAATGTTCGTACCTTACCTAATGCATTCTCCGGCGTTTCATTCTGCGAATCGTCATCTTGCGATGTGTCATCGCGATTCTGCATCGGCGGAGCTGACGCAGGCCTATCCTCGCCGAACACTTCACGAATAGTAGTTTCCTTCTTCAAGACTTTCGTCTCCGTTCTGGTTCTACTCTTCAATACTAGAGTGGAGAATTCATTGGGCAATGTGTGATTGTTCTTGAATGCGTCACGGAAATTATTCACCGTCTCTTTGCGGAAATAACCGAGGAGGACGGAATTGGTAACTTTAATCGGGTTTCTATTATTCTTCAACGCAATCTTGTTTTTAGGGCTCTTTGATGTTTCGGACAGAAGCGGTGCAAGACTTGGTGTTGGTAAAAGTTCCGGTTCGTTATTGCTTTTATTAACGTTACTGCTCTTATTACTTTTCAGATTCTGTTTCTTTTTTGAATCTTTCTGACCACCACCGACTTTCTGTGCGAGAACATCGACAATAGAATTGTTATCCGATCGGAAATGTTTCATTGCCTTCGGAGGACAAGAAACTGTTGTTGATGAAGTCGCCTCTTCGTCATCAATCTTACTGCCAAGTCCCATAATGCTGAAACTGTAATTAGATTCCATGTCACTGTCTCTCTTATTACGGCTGAGACACACGTCGGAACTATCCATCGAGACAGACAATGCAGGCGAACCAGGATCTAAATCTGGCAATGACGTGGATAGTCGGTGAAAACGCGATGGTTTTGACACTGTAATCAATCTAGGTGGCATTCTTAGAGATTTTTTGTAAACGTAAACCTCCTCTTCCCAACCAGGTCTAAAATCACTACCGTCACCGAACAACGGTTTCGGCTTCGCTTTTTGAGACGTTCCACCTTTAGGAGGCGACAATTTGGATTCTTTCTCTGTTTTTGCCTTATGAGGAGTAGTGTCTCTCGAACGAAGCTTCATACCTTCAGACACATTAGCTATAGATCGTTTCCTAGCTCGAAGTCTGTCAGCAACTGAAGAACCATGACCAAATACGGTACTGGTATCACTGTCCTCGCTCGAGGATTCGCTGCCACTAGAAGATTCAAGCTTGATCCTACGAATTCGTCTTCTTCGGCATATCACTTCTTCTTCATCACAATCACTATCTTCCTTCTTCATTTCTTGTCTTGTTCTTTTAATTAACGGTATTTCGTCTGAATCATCGCTTGAGTGTTTATCGTCTTCCTTCTTCAACCCGGGCTCCATCTTAATCTTAATATCCTTGAAAATCGAATTTTTATCATCCTTATTAGATAAATCGTTAGATGTCTCCTTTTTGATGTCTTCGGGCTTGATTCGAGAATGTGATGCATTGATATCCGATTCTTTATCGCTATCGTTAACTGCGTCTTCAAGTTTCGATGTTGCGATACCACTCACTTTTTTTCTACGTCCACGTTTCTTTACGGCATCGCCCGCGCGTAATTGCTCCATAAACTTATCACAGGCGTTATTCCAGAATGGATCTATGTCGTTAATTTTATCATTCTCCTGCAAACAAAAATTATATCTATTAATAAATTAGAATTATAAATATAATTATAATGTAAGTAAAAACGCACGATGACTAGAATTTTTAAAGACAAAAAGAAAGAATTTAAACATATATTTTACACAATATTATAGCAGTAAGTATAAAGTTTAATAGAAAAAGCTATGAAGGAAATCATGTGAAAAAATCGTATTATATGATATATCGTGCGCGGCGATTTTTATCAAAAACTATTCAAAATATTGCAAAAGGCTTATGGCGATGATTGCAACATTTTAAATGAGTTTGTGAACGAAATTTCATTCGTAATGCAAAATTTCAAACAAATTCTTTGCTCGATAAAAATTGCCGCGCACAAAAATCTTCACTGACATAAACAACTGTCATTCTCAAACAGCTTAAAGAAACGCCATGTTTTTTTTACTAAATGTGAAGGACATAAGTACAAACTTAGCAAAGCTAAAACGAATTTGATTTACAATTTTCCTACAATTTTTAAAAAATAAAATTCGGATACTTTTTGATCACAGTAGTATTATAAATATTATCTTTTCCATTTGCTCCCAATATATGTACATATATACATACAGGAATGGCAAGTAACTTGTAATTTACGCCGTTAATTTTAACTTGTAATTACGCCGTTAATTTTGCTCTCTTACTTCATTATGATAACGATTTAGTAATGGTGTTGCGAACTTTTTATAACGTTAATAATACCAAGATTGAAATAGTTACTCGTTACTTATAAGGAATTGAAAAAAATCACACACACAGAAAACTCATTAATGAAAAAGTAACGAGTTACTTGTAACTCGTTACTTTTATTTTTCAATAAATATTGTGTAATGACGAGTTACTTTTTAAAAATGATTTTCCTAACTTTAGCATAATCTTAACATTAAGAATTACATAAAAGTTAAGAATTATATTGAAAATTGTAAAATCATTACTAAATTGTTATTATAAAAAGTAACGGTGTAAAAATGACAGTGTTATTTAATTTACCAACTTAAATACATATATGATCTTCATAAAACATACAAAAATAAAAACGTTTGGTAAAAGTGTAAAAATAGTTTTGTTTCTTTCTTAAACAAACAATGTAAATTATAACACAATACGACAAAAATCGATTTTCTTTTCCTTCCATGAAAAAATCAAAGAAATTCTGAAAGTAGATGTAAAAAAAAACTTGAGCTGATAAAACGCCAAGACATGGGTATATTTTTTTTACATCTACTTTCAGAATCTCTTTGATTTTTTCACGGGAGAGAAATGTGTATTGTATTGTGTACTATATCTTAATATAAATAGTGAATACACAATAAAGATTCTATAAATAGAGAATAAGTGAGATATACAGACATGGCATATATGCCACTTTAAAATAATTCATTGAATTTATCGCGCGTATATCTATATAGTATTAAAGAAAAATTATTCTTGAAGGAAAAAGAAGAGTTAATGTGTTACTGACACAAATGAAATCAATTATTACTAACTAAAAGACTCCATCTTTGCATTTCAGTCACATAAATTGAATAATTCGTTTATATCCTTCTTCATTTAAAATTTCTTTTTATCCATTTCTGCATTGTACATTACCTTTAGCTCTATCTTCACGAGATCCGTAGAAGATGCCATATTCATACATACAGCGTCATTGAGAGGTATCGGAGGTTGCACTTTGGATAACTGCTTTCTATCTCTTCTCATTTCCTCCAAGGTTTGTCGCTCGAGAACTGGCATCTCGCTTTCGGAGTCACTCTCCCGGAAATCAAAGACTGATGTTTCGGAAGAGCTCCTACATCCGCTCGCTCTAGCTGGAACTGTGGACGCGACCGTGGCGGCAACAGGCACGGTTACCGGTACGTTATCCTCATCAGTTCTCGAAAACAAACGTCTTCTGGGCGGCAAAGAGACCGTTTTCTCCCGTGTTAATTTCGGTGGACTACCTGCGGACGAACCAGACTGTGGTGTCGACGTCGAAGCCGCACTATCGATTTCTGTGTGCATAATATAAAAATTATATGCATATCTCAAAGGGAATATTAACTGTAGCACAATCAACTAATTGAATAAACAGCACAATTATTATGCAAACTGTGATCGAGACGAATAGATCAAATCGACATGAAAATATCATTAAAATAATATCTATAATATTTAACTACTAGCATCTTTTACGCTTTTAGGTAACACCAAATTACCTCTCGGCGTCGATGACACATCTTGAGAAGGTATGGAAGATGTTTTCGTTGTAAATTGGCCGGTTCCGACCTAAATGAAAGATATAAATTATGAAATCGGTAATTAACATACAATTGTGCAAATCAATTAGAGTTAAATAGAGACAACCACATACTTGTTTCAGTTCCGCCTTCGTCCTGATCTTCGCAGCTAAGATAGCGGCAAGACCGTCGTCCTTGTCACGATGGATTTGGTTCTCGGCGCCACGTGGTCCCGCGAGGGAGGCTTCCTTGCCGGGTAGCGTGGCAGATGCGTTCACTCTTGAGGCATACATGCTACGTGGCACTTCCTGAGTGATCGAGTCTATTGCTCGTGGAACGTGCAACTTGTAATGTGGCGGTGTATTGCTGTTACGCTCGAGCAAACTCGCCGCCGTGAATGGTGACAGATTGTGCCTGCCGATGCTCTTGGGCTCGACTGGTGCGACGACCTGAGGGAATTTCACGGAAATTATCAGAAACGTCATATAGACGCCGAGCGTCTGGAAATCAGACAAAGATATAAATAGAAATACTAAGTGAAATCGTCGCGTCATATGTTTTCATTTCCAACTACAATTCACATTATTTGATATTTTGATTTTATGCGCAAAGATTAATGAGTTATCGATAACAAAAAAATTTGCATATTCGATAGCAAAAATAAAACTTGCAATTTCTTACCTTATTCTGGAAGCTCTGTTGACTATGATTAACCAAAATAGGCTGCTGACTATTGAGCTGTTCATCCCTTTGTTGCTTGTTTTCCAAGCTGTTCCTCAGCAAGTTGAGCACCCTCTTGTCGGCACCAGTATTGCTAGGTTGATCTATCGATTGGCCACTGGACATCCCGCTCGAGGGACATGTTATTTTCTGAATGGACTGGCGATAATTTGGGTAGGTAAGTTGTGCACTGCTCAATTGTTGCGGTAATGGATGTACACTCGCGGATTTCGAAATAACTGGATTGTACGATGGCGAACTGCGTATGATTTTGGATTCCGGATAGGTCCTTTTATCACAGTACACCGATTGATATCTGGATTCTGGCATTGAATAACTACCGTTGTCGGTTCTATGATCGCTAGATGTCGTCAGAGCTCCATTTGGCAAAGGAACCGACAAATTCATTTCTTGCCGTTTTTGCTGTTCGTTCTGCACACCTGTAGTCGATAGTTTCGACTCAACTATTTGTTTGTCGGTATTCGGTACTCGCCAAGCAGCTCTGGCCTGTTTGTTAGGATTCCCTATACCATAAATCGCCTCTCCAACTCTTTTGAGTGACCGTTCGCGCTGAGGAAATTGCTGATCGAACTTTGCCCTGTCCGCTAAATAATAGCTCGAGTCGGGTGGATAATCTTGTGCGGGCAATGTGGGCGGACCAAGTCGCGAAGATGTATCCATCATTGAGTGATACTTGGAAAACCTCGAGGATACAGAATCATTTGTTTGGAGGTATGATGAAGACGCAGACGTCGATGACGATGAGGACGGTGGCGGTGGTATCGTCAGACCGTCGTACGGCGACGTGGGCAGTGGACGTTTCTTGAACGTAGACATATGAGGCAGTGGAGAGGTGTTAGTGTGATGGGATGAGAGAGGTTGGGCGGATGGAACGTAAAGCTGCTGCGGAGTACTTCTGCGAAGAGAACTGTCGTGGTGCGGTTGACGTAGCGGCGTTGAAGTAAAATCTGGCAGAAAGTCGACTTTGGGCGCACATACCGTTTGAGGCGTCGATGCCCGAACGCAGGTCACTTGCATGGAATTCCTCGAACTGTTACTTGAAGGCCTATCATACGACGACGCGTATGACGGTTGTACCGATGCCGATTGATGCATAACAGCTGGAGGTGGCATCGGCCTGTTCACATTGTTCCTAGATGAACTCAGATTTGAGCTACTGACGTGTTTGTCGGTGCTGACAGTTTCAAGATCATCCTGTGCTGTAGAATCAGCCGATGTCTTAACTGTTTTTACAGACAAGTCCAGAGGAGATTCTCTTTTCCGAACTGCATTACTCGGCGACGGAGAACTTGCCATAGTGACGACCGAAGTTGCTTGATTACCGGATGACGCTGGATTCTGATAAGGGTGTTCTTTATAGGTATAGCCTTCAGTCGTTATTCGTGTCGGTGGCTGATGATATGACGATGATCCCGCTGACCGATCCGACTCGTCGGAAGACTGATACGCATGGATCGATGGAACGGAAGACCTCGCACCACCTGAACCACCATGACTACTGATAGTCGTTACTGTAGTGCTATTAGCAGAATTGTTACCATGATGACTGGGCGCTATTGTGGTGGCATATGTCGATGACGGGTAGCTTTGTTGGCCAGTATATCGCGAACCGTACGTCATGTTTGTCACAGTGGTTGTTCTACCATTCACCGGTATCGCGTGATTTATAGCCGAGACCGAAGTCATTGGATACTCGGCAAGCCTCTGAGGAGGCATCGTTATAGACGAAGGAGGTATCACGACGGACGGGATTTTGTTGGTTGCATTCGTCGAATGTATTCGTTGTCGTACTGTTGTTTGCGCCGACTTTCCCAATAGTTCTCGCCTGTTGGAATGATAAGACGAAAGAGCGGCGATAGGCGGCAGGTTGTGCGTGTTACCACTCCTCTGCGTGGGTGACCGATGCGTACCATAAGGTATCGCCGTAACGTCAATCGCTCCTCTCTTCGTAGCATCTGCACCGTTATACGTCGCGTGCTTGCTGACATTTTGCTGGTAGCTACCTAGGTTATTGTTACCGGGAGTATTAGGGTATACCGTCTGCGGTACCAGCATCTGCTGCATACTGTAAGACTGATTATGAGACCGACTTGGCTGAGAGTAGTAGTTATTCCCCTGAGACTCCGGTTGTGGGTTCTTCTGGAAGGAATGGTACGAAGACTGGGACGGTGGCGGCGGTGCGTAAGGCAACCCCATCGCCGCGTCACGAACCGCCGCCACGTAATTCGTTTGATAGTGTTGCGAAGTGACCGGTGGCAGATTATACGATTGTGATGTCGACCTTGACGAAGCCGAAGACTGCTGCTGCTGTTGCTGCTGCGGTGGTGGTGGCGGAGGCGGTGGTGGTGGATAAGTCGGCGAATGCGGTTGGAAGCTGTTGTGCGGCGAAGGTGTGTGATGAGGAGATGGGGAGGCATGTGGATTGTGCAGGTTAGACACGTGGGGTGACTGCCGCTGTGGCGATGGAGTCGCGTGATGCGGCGACGGAGTAGCGTGACGTGGCGATGGTTCGTGATGCGGTGACGGCGTCGTTCCTACATGATATCCACTCGGGGGTGGTGGCATCTGTTGCTGCTGCGAATGGTTCGCCGCCATGGCGACAGAGGAGGATGAAACACCGTGTGGTGGTAGCGGCACTATGCGGCCTCCATATGAGGAACCGTGCGAGTGTGGCGATGCATTTATACGACTAGGATGTTGCTGCTGCTGCTGCTGCTGCTGCTGCTGCTGCTGCTGCTGCTGCTGCTGCTGCTGCTGCTGCTGCTGTTGCTGCTGCTGCTGCTGCTGCTGCTGCTGTTGCTGCTGCTGCTGTAGAGATGACGATTGTTGATGATGTTGCTGCTGCTGCTGTAGAGATGATGATTGTTGATGATGCTGCTGCTGCTGCTGTTGCTGCTGCTGGTGCTGCTGCTGATGATGATGATAGTGTACCGAAGTGGCAGCGGACGGCAGATGCGGTGAAGGAATGTGACCCGGAAGATTCTGCGACTGCGATTGCAAAGGAATGTGATTGGAGGAGGCGTTTCCTGATCCAGGCTGACGCGGACTGATCGCCTGCGACGATGAAGAGCAAGCGGCGGTGGAAGAGTGCAACCCGTCCGAATTATGAGACCTGTCGTTGACGCTCGAAGTGGAAGCGGTCAGACGATGGGCCTGCTGCTGATACTGATTCGTGGGACGGTAACTCTGAGAGGATGAAGAAGAGGAACCAGATCCATATACTGAGGACCCGTTGAGAGAACTCTGAGCGAGTGGCATGTTGTTGCCATAAGTACCAGATATTCGTTGCTGTTCCGGTGGACAATGTCCTTGAGTAACGACGTTGGATGATGCGGTTGTATTATTCTGCTCTATTGGCGTCGGTCTTGTGCTCGGTTGTTGAACCATACTCGGAGATTGCGCTACATTGGCGGACTGATAAATAGAACTCTGCGAATACGGAGCCGGTGCGCATTTCGTGATGTCTGGGTGATGGTAGCGTGGATAGTACTGAGTCCTCTGCGCAACAATCGGCTGCGATTGCCTATCGTTATTAGCGGCCTGATACGTTGAAGCAGAGTGCGATGAGGAAGAGGCGAGCATCTCTGCCGCACTGAAGGACGTCCTGCTGACATTACTAAGTTGCTGGTACACTGGTCCAGGGGAATGTGGAGGTTGGGGCGGTTGCATCTGATGCAAATGCGATGACGAGTTCAACGTTGAAAGATGAGATTGATGATGGTGATGATTGTGATCGCTGGAGGACGAGGTGGTCGACGATGATGATGACGTTAGTGGCGGTCTCTGCGAAAAATTCGACGATGATGCGGCAGCGGAGGAGGTGGAGGAGGAGGAGGAGAATTGATAATTCGAAGGCTGCATCTCGGTTAAAGTGATAGTGCCCGAGGAGGAGCTGGGCTCCATGGCGGAGCCTTCGTCGCCTGGCCTCGTATCCGGGACTTCGACCCTAGTCGGCTGCGGCGCATATGGCTCCACGTGTGGATTCCAGAAGCTAGATCCGGCAGTCGCATTGCTACTCTCCACGGACGACGAAGGTCTAACATCGGCAGGGTAACGATTCGACTCCTGGATATTGCTATTGCTGCTGCTGCTATTGGCGGAAGTCGAAATTGACTGAGTTGATTGTGTCGGCTGTGACGGTACATCATGATCATGCGTGGTCACCGATGTGGACGAGGCGGGATTCGTGGAGGATGTCGAGTGGAGATTGTGATCCACCGACGTGGCCGCGCCACTACCTGTACTCGGTACGGGCAGTCCCTGGAAGTACTGGCGAGCCCCCTCTAACACGTTCGTGAAGCTCACATCCATGTCACGCCAACTGCTAATCTGCAATGACAAAGCAATTATGGATTGAAAATTTCGTTAAAATTTGTCGTGTTGTGCAATATAACCTTAAATCTATGTAGATAAGTACGCACTAGAAGCTAAATAAGAAAATGTATAATTTTGTCAAAATTTATCTTATCTAATCAATTTTTTCAGAAGCAAATATGTCTTATCCTTATAAAACAATTATACCGTGATGATTATTCATAAATTATTTTATAAATTTCGTAAATTGATAAAATTATGTCGTTCTTGTTTCGCAATAGAAAATTATTATCAAAATTGATGGATCAAAAACAAGGTTACCTTCTACGCAGAATACTATAATTATCTACAGGAATTATTCACAACGAGCCATTTCGATTAGGACTGATTGAGCTTAAATATAACAATAATATCGCATTCATTCTAAAAATCAACATTCAGAATTAGTCAAAGACAAAGTCATCGTTCATGTTGAATCATTGAGAAGATTCGTCAACTATAGTAAATTTAGGGTCAGGGTTATAGAGCGCGGAGTTCCCCAAAGTCGAGTCCGAAGGGACACTTCTCTTGGGGATTACCGAAATGTTCACACGATACCGTCGACCGGCTAGCAGGAGAGGAGAGAATGAGGTCGAAACATTAATCTTCATTGTCTTGTATTTGTCCGTTACAAGAGGCAGACGTATTCCCATCCCGCTCCCTTCATCTTCGATCTCGACCAGGCAACTTCGATCTCGCATTATTAATCTCGTAGCATTATGAAAGATAAAGATCTTGCGCGGTAACCTGCCGAAGGGACGGCAAAGTTGGCAAGAGAACCTATCAGACTATTTGACATCGCGCAAACACACATAAATTCATCTTCAATGAATTCAGAAATTAATAAAAAAAAAGAGACACTGTAATTAGACGTACGTCGTCGAGGAGATCAAAATTAGTTATTTTTCGTACGAGTTTAACTGATATGATGCATATAATAATTCGCCGTATCGTATATCACGAGCACTCTCTATTATCGAGTATGTATAAAAAAATCTTGATGTTTAACGCATTCTCGCTTTTTATCATAACCGATAATCGCTTTTTGTTTGGGGAAGAAGAAGACGACTTTCGAGAGAGGATGAGCTGTATCGCGTTCAGTAGTTCCACAGGAGTTTCGGTTATCATAATAGAGCAGAACTGTGCGCCCGTTATTACCATCACCATCATCGCGAGGCAAATAGCCTCTTCAGCGATCGGTGAGACGTCGAAGACCCCCGTCATCCTCCACTCGAGGAGTCAGCCGCCTGTAATATAGATCGCTATCGATCTGAGCCGGTCGATAGAGAAAGAGAGAGAGAGAAGGGGGGGGGGGTGGCGAGCATACATGTGTTTGGTGTACGCGGGCGCTCGTTCGCGTCGTGGCTCATTGAGACGTGGAAAAAGGACGCAGAAGTTAGATATCGGAAAGCTGTAAACGTATATAACGCGGGAAGCCGTACGTACTGGGACACGCGCCAACACCACTGTAACTTCCACCACCGCGCTCGAAATAACTGGCAACGGAGCGAGACAACGAATAATCGCGGGTATCGATGCGAAGATCGGGTTCCACTCAAATATCGCTTAATCGTGACACTCAAAGCAACACATAACTGTAATCTCGCTCGAACAATCGTTAAATCATTGACTGATGAAGAATTAAAGAATCATCCAAGTATCAATACTTCCAAAAGACATGAAAAAGGTAAATTGTACATTCTTTCATGATGTAAACAACTTGTTGATGCAGTTTATCCTTTAATTTTTTACGTACCTGCCGCAGCAATATTGCGCTTTGTATAATTTATATGTATAATTTCGTTGGCATATTATATTATGTATAATATATGATATTAATTGAACTACTATACTATAATATATGATAATAGTTTGCATCCCTTTATAGGATTAGAACAATACTGTACATTTTAGGGCTTTGCGGGAAACGCGTGTTATAATATGTGCAATATAATGTGGCTCGTACCAAAAACAAGTCGAATTAATCATCCTCGTGGACACTACGTAGATGACTCGGGAAAGTAACGGGGCTTCCTTCCTTGGACGAAATCATATGTATATACTATTGGCTAGAGTTGCAAAATACATAACACCGAGCTCCCACGTTCAGTGTAAATGTTAGGTAGGAATCAATATCGCGCACCCTTGCCGAGCAACCTGAAGGGCTGGTCTGGTCCCCTTCGCGCGCCAGTCAAAGACCCCCTCACCCACCTCTTGTCCCTCCGTCTCCATTCCATCCCGTTCTCCATTACATTCTGTCCCGTTACCGGGCACACACACACTCTCATACGTAATCCCACTCGTATGCTGTACGTACATAGGGAATAGGAGAACGATCATGTGTATGTTACATGCGGGTGGCGGAGGAACGGTTTGGTTGGAATTCTCACGATTTCAAGCATGGCGAGGCCACTCGATAAGGCTACACTGTGAGGTAATAAATATCCGGTGCTAAAGCAGTGGCTCCGATGTGCGTTTCGGGGGTTCAACCGGAGCGATTTCGAGGCCGCATTTATGCTTGAGTTGTTTTAAAATGAACGTTCACCCGTTGCCGCCCGATAAGATCCGCGACAAATGGCAGTCGCTCTTTTCCTCTTTTTTTCTCTTTGACGAGAGAGTGATAAAATTATGTGGCGTACGCGCGGTAACCAGTCTCTATAAATATCACGACTCGCGATGGGAAATGATCGATCATCAGCGATATCCACGATCCCGCGCTTAAAACGTTTCCTACGGGAATATCATTTATGGTTGACCTAACGCGCGATTCTCGATAATGAGGATATATTCACTGTTCATGAGCGCACTTGTTAAATATACAATATTAATTAATTTAAATGATATTACAATCGATTATAAAGCATGCTAATTATGGTAGCTATGATTAATATTATTATATAAACAGATAAAATTATCTATTTCCGTGTCACAAGATCAAGCTGTAATAATTACAAGCATGATATATTGTGACAACGAACTATCATTTCGTTTGATAATTCTGTTTTTATCGTAACAAGATATCATGTTCATGCGAATTTATCTGTCATTATTACGTCGATTGACTTCACGTCAAAGGGAGAAAGCGGATGCGCTTGCCTAGACTGCGAGTTCGTGAAAACGGAGCACCTGAGTCGCGGGGATAGAATGACGCACAAAGATCCAGAGTTTGCCGGTGGTTTGCAGGTTGACCGTAGATTCGATGTCGAGATAATCCGCTGGCGCTCGATTAAAAGCCGCGCAGCAGGGCGGAACGTGGCGGAAGTACAGAGAGGAGAGCTCGAGCAAAAGGCGAGAGAGACGGAGAATAATACCTTAAGCCGAGTTAAGCCGCGGCTTAAACGACGGCCACGACACCGCAAGCGTCTCTACCTCTCGCTTAGCCTCTAGCAAGACTAACGAAATCGTTCATGACATCGCGAACTTGTCTCAATCGGTGCGATTAGTTCAAAACCTGATCTAAATCGCTTCGTCCGTTTTCGATTGAATCCTGAATTTTATTTAATTATCCTAAATTTTGTGTGTGTGTGTGTGTGTGTGCGCGCGCGCGCGCGCGTGTGTGTGTGTGTGTGTGTGTGTGTGTGTGTGTGGGTGGATGGGTGTGTACTGGGAAACTGCGAGTTTCGGATCAGAAAGTAAATATAATGGGCTTTCTACAATAACCATTACCTAAATTTAAGTCTTAAGCCATAAGAAATTGACCAATCCAAGTCAAATATGATAAGAATAATCGATATTCTATAATTAGTCAATTTCTTATGACTTAAGATTTAAACTTAGGTAATGGCTTATTGTAGGAAACTCAAATAACATGAATATTATATATTATATCGTTCCATTTTTTAATAGACCAGATAATACGCGTACTAAATTTAAGTTTTAATATTATATACTTACATAAAAACTACACAAATATACAATACACAAGCATACAGATCAATTAATCTAACCTTTGTGAGCTGTCAAAACACTTCATGCTGACAGCTTACTCTCGCAGTATGAAATGAACGAAGAGAGAGAACCAATCAGAATCGTGGAAAAGAGGTAACAATGAACTGACTATCAATTTAACACGCAAATTTTATTATAGGGAAGACTCTTCGCAGTACGAAGTGAACACAAAGAGAGAAAACCAATCAAAATCATGGAAAAGAGGCAACAATAAATTGATTATCAATTTAACACGCAAATTTTATTATAGGGAAAATAGGGAAGATAGAATTAAAAAATTAATATTTAACTAACCTTGAGTTATGAAGAACAGGATCGTACTTTTATGTCTTGCACCTTTAATAACATTTATCGAAACGCTATGAAAACAAAAAGTATAGAGCTACCTCACTACGCGTTAACCGATAAAAATTTTATGAGCGTGGTTCAACTCGTTCTAAGTTTACGATTATGACGCAATGTACGCGTATTATCGCGATAACTTCCGATTCCGTTTACGAGAGAGGGTCTGCGAAATTCCAGGATACGCTAACTCTCGCCATCTCGAGTGGAATTATGACGACCGACATGGTCAGCCATTCCTTCCCGAATAACTGCCCTTCTCTCTCGAAAGAAGAAAGAAGAGAATGAACGAGAGAAAAACGAAGATTTATTCTAGAATTAAATACCTCAAATAAATATACCCTCGACTCGCCAGCGATCCCTTTTTCTTTCCGATTCATCCCTTGACCTCGTTTCCCCGGATCATGTTTTCCAACTTCATTGACCCATTAAGCCGATTTAAAATGCCGCCTTTAATCCCTCGATGACCGTGTTTTACGTCTCACTCTCGTTGGCCATAAAGAATTAAATTTTTTTATTTCAAGTCTTGATATAAATGGAAAATATAACGAGATGTTTTTACATCAAACATATCAAAGTCCTTCATTAAATAATTTGCAATGTTTTTCACAGTATGCGTACTAATCATAAATGTTTAGCTAGTCGTTAACATCTTCTTTTAACTAACACAATAAAATCATTAAATAAAATGTATAGAATCTATAGTCAACCTTTTTCATCTTTACAAAAATTTATCTTTAATTTCAATTTTTTTCTTTTTATTTATAAAAAAAAAAGATTCATAGTTCAATGCCAAAAATTTTCACGACCCGCGAATCTGTCAACGTTTCGTAACTCTTCACGATTACATCGTTTGCAGCACAAGAAGACGGGTAAGAAAGAATGATTATGTTCCGAGGCACAGGCGCAACGTCTCGACCGAGTATTCAAGCAGCAAGACGTAACGAGGTCAAGGAAGCTAAAGGGGAGCTGCGAGACATAACTCACAGCGGAGCCACGAGCGTCATAAGGAAGGCCGGAAACAGAAAGCATTATGCTGTCCCCTTTGGAGTTTCACAATAGCAACAAAGAGAGGCAAAGAAAAGAGAAGAGGTTGGTTCGACTTGACTTTTCGGAAAATAAATTACTATATGTGTACTAAACAACCAGTTCCATCTTCCTTTTTTATTACTATTCGAGCTTATCTTGATACGTATGTCGTATCGAAATCTTTGATCCTCCACTGTATTGCTTGGAGAAATCACGTGGATATAATTAAACAAAAAAAGAGAACGCAATATCCGCAAGATTATGCTGGGAAAGTGTAGCTCTTAGTACATCTTTCTAACGCAAAAAACAATTCTATGCGGTTTTCAATATTTTTATAACGTGAAACTACGTAAGCATTGCATTACTACATCGTAAGCTGAAATCATACAAGAATTTGTAATTTATGGAGTTTCAAATCAATGCGGAGAAAATTGCTAATTGCTTAGATAGCTATTAGATAAAATTTACTTAGTAGAATCTATTAATCTATTGATACTTCAATGCTATGTAGATCAAATAGATTCTTTTCTCGAAAGTGAGGATCTCGACACAGATTGTAATGACTCATAAATTTTCAATCTGTAAATGCATTCATGCTTTGCGTGTGCAAATATGTGGTACATTCTCTTCAAAAGAACTTAAAAATGTTTAACGAGATATCGACCCCTACCAGCCGCGCGAGTATGTGAATTCCTTTTAACGAACTGGTATTCTGAAGAGGGTGTCCAAAGTGCGAACTATGTGCTAAAGTTGTGCGCAAAAGAAAAAACTGTAAAAGTCTATCTAGAGTCTCACGTTAATAAAACAAAAATAACAATTCTTATATTAAATAATTGAGCTTCCTTATACATACATATCTTCTTATATGATATACGTTTTATATATATGCAAAATTTTTAATTATTCTTATAAATCCTTATCGCACGAAAAAAATGTAAAATATTTTTAAATTATTATTAAGAATATAAATTAAGACGAAGCATCCGATAAGTACGAATACTTATTTAGTTTAAAAGAAACAGCTTTGATTTTCGAGTGTGTTGTTCACTACAAATAAATATAATTCTAATTTTATATATTTGGCTCAAGTTCTTATACGACATGTACCCCC
>Ga0157364_1003291_pt1 | contig 15622 bp, 12 predicted proteins | sample AttsexASBM2_FD_111476 | JGI IMG/M metagenome (GOLD analysis project Ga0157364, IMG submission 111476) | Fungus gardens microbial communities from leaf cutter ant in Ribeirão Preto, State of São Paulo, Brazil - Atta sexdens ASBM2 | ecosystem: Host-associated > Fungi > Mycelium > Unclassified ...
AAAAAGCTGCGTATCATAATTAATGAAAACGAATGCATGCGACGTGCGAGAGTAATGCGTAAAAATGTAGCGAGAAATAATCAACGCGTGCAATTCGGTGACATAATTAACAATACAACAGCGGACTGACAGCGCGTGCGACGGAAACTCTTCGAGTGGCGTTGATAGAGACAGACGGCAGTAGATACAGTCGACGGCGAGTCAGGCGTACGGTCGAGCCACGGCGCGGCGTGCTAATCCGGCGCAAAGTCCGCGGGGGATAAAAAGGCAGACGGGGCGCGCGCTCATGACAAATAAGCTCTGATTTAATTTTCACTCGACCGGGTTTCGCGCGAGCGAGCGGCGCCCGGTGTGCTTGGGACCGTCGACGCAGATTAGCCTTAATGTCGCTGCGGTGACTGCGGTGGAAGAAAAGAGAAGGTGAGAGATAGAGAATAGAACGAATGTGCGAGCGAGAGAGAAGGAGAGAGAGAAAGAGAGAGAGAAGAACAATAAGATAAAGGAGAGATAGAAAACGAGACGGAAGAGGAGAGGGAGAGCATAGTTATTAATTAATCCCGACCCTCCTCTTCCTTCTCCTCCTTCATCCTTCTCCTCTGGCCACGCTGGCAGAGCAGCCGCAAAATAAAGCTCCCAGCATAAAGAGCTTTACTTCCTGCGGGCATGAAACAATTATCGCCATCCACCCGCGGGCACAAAGAAGAAGCAGAAGAAGGAAAGAACGAGGTAGGGAAAGAGAGAAAAAGACTGATAGGCGGCCGTGATTATACACGAGGTCCGGCTTTACAACGATCAAAGGGATCTGTCAGTGTGATCGTCGCTAATCGCGAGCCTTTATATAATGGCTGCTGCACCATTACAGAGAACGCGATACTCATCGATCGAATCAGCTTCGAAGAGTTTGAGAGAAATTAAAAAGTAATCGTACGTAATAATCGGATAATGGGTGATTCGTAGATAAAATTGAGTGCATAAATTATGGATATATCCTATGCAAACGAGGGCTTGAATGCGAATCGTATGAGTTTAGCGAAGTTAGCGTTACTTGATTGGTAATGTAGTTACAAAACTTCTGCGTACCTCGATCGAAACTTGAATCCGCCTCAACGTCCCAACTAAGTGTCATAAATTATGTGTAATTATATCTGATAGCATAATGTTGGACTAATACTTCTGTAGGGACGATGAATCATACGTCATACTATGTTTTCATGTACATCCTGATTTAATTGATTATTATTCAAAAAATATATTCTTCAATAAAACACACCATATTATTCTCAGGAAATTAAAAACAGCCAATTACTTTAAAAAAACTTAATGCAAAACTCGAAAAAATATAAATTCTTGAATAAATTTTATCTTTTTAATAAAATTTTTTAATAAAAAATAAAAATAAGTTTTATTTTCCCTATATTTTGTTTCATTTGTCAAATAAGAACATAAGTTCTCATTATTTTTATAATTATTAAATTATATTGTACTTTGCTTCCGCTTTTTTCTGAAATGTCTATTTTTATCGCTTACATAAATACTAGGTTATACTGTTAAGTGTAAATATTATATATATATATATATTTCCGTAATTATTTAGATCTGACTGAGAAAGATACTTACAAATTTATTTGTGGGATGTAATATTTATTTAATAAATCTTCATTTAAATATGACAAAAATTTTTTTTAGCAAATAAACTATCTATTTAATTTTTTACAATTAATAGGAAAAATATTATATTTCACAGAAATATATATTTCATTATTACAGTCAAATTTTATATAATCAATAAATTTCATTCTAAATATTTTTCTCAGTGTATGTTTGCTAATTGTAAATTTAAATGACTATTCGGATCACCCTATGGGATAATAAAGAAAAACCATTAGACATACGTTGGCGCCATCTGAACTAAGGGGGTTGTATTCTTTCAAGCAACCCCTTAATCGATTAAGCTACTCTACCAGCAGACGGCGCTGTTAAAATGTACCTTGATGGCGCCACTTTGCAGGATAAACTACGACGAAAAATAACCGACGGGAAATGACATTACCGACGTTTTAACATCATTCTAGGAAATATGTATCTTAACCTAAATTTTTATTTTCCAATTTTTTAAATTTTATCTTTGTAACTTTATATTGCGCAAAAATTAATATTACATTCAACTATATGTATAAAAACCCATATTTTATACACACACACACGCGCGCGCGCGCGCGCGCACACACACACACACACACACACACACACAGAGAGAGAGAGAGAGAGAGAGAGAGAGAGAGAGCACATCCTATATATCGACTATGAATTTATCTTAAATATTCAATTTAGATTAATTTAAGAAAATTAATAAATGTTTATAGCTTCTCAAAATTTATATTTTGAGATTATGCTTTGTTGATAATAACACCATAATAGTTCGTTGAACTGAGATGTAATAAATCCGCACAGAAATCCTAGAAAGCCAGTCATCAAGTGGTAAATCCAATACATAGTCAGCCATATTTTGCCGGCTGTAGTATAGTAGTAGTGCAGAAACAACGTTAATCAGACCGGGTAAACACCTGCCCCTGATTGTGCTACGTATATGGGAAATACATGGCGGCACACAACGCGTCAGAAATCCACGATGGCGTGGGCATCGATCGTTGCAAAGCTGGTATTATCCAACGAGAATGAGCGCGCACAAAACCGCAAATACGAGATATCTCGAGAACATTGTTGCTTGAAGCATTTCCCTTTCGGAAACATGAGAAACAACTCGAAACTGACCAAAAGCAGATATTTAAACTGCTGACGTCTCTTATTATCCCGAATTAGTAATGTAAATCCGAAAAGCAGCTTTACGCTCATAAGTTATTTGCACCGTCTGCAAAAATCTCATTGTGGTTCCAAATATTTTCGTTTGAGTTTCCATGGTAGCACATGGCAGACGCGTCGGCGAAAGCGGAGGAAAAGAGGGAAAGCGGCACGTCCAGATTCGGTTGTTTTTCAGTTTCGCATTTCCATATTGTCTGCAGGAGCCTCTATGGAAATTCGTCGCGGCGGGCACGCCTTCCGCGTACCAATATTGAGTTCGAACGAATACTGATGGGCGCATGTATTATCTTTCTCGTGTGCAGACAGACGGGCTGCAAGCAGCAGGAATGTGTCAATTTTAAACGACGTGTACGACGTGTCCATACGTTGGTCGCAAATTCGTTGGGCGATATACTCCCATGTAAAAGACTAAATAATGAAAAATCAAATACAGCTTCAATATATTTCTCTTTTTTCTTGAAAGAAATTCTCGAAATTTTAAAAATAAGCGCAAAGATAATCAAATTATGCGCAAAGATAATTATACTATTACTTTCTCATTCAAGCTATTATATTATTACTTAATTATTCAAGCTTGATTATTCGTACTTGAATGACAATTTCATTTTACAAAAGACATATATTTCAAAAGAATACTACGTCGCGCCAGTGGTGTAACTGTTCTCCTTTATTCTCCGACATACTACCATTCAGATCATGACCTCGGTTACCAATAAAATATGACCTAGCACATTCGTAAGCTTGCTGCCCCGATTGCGCTAAACTGCGGATAGTAGGCAGATATGTGTGCACGGCACGGTGTATGAATAGAATGAATGTAATATACTCGGCAGGTATTCCTTCTACGGTCGCCTCAGTAAATCATGATGTAAACATATAGAGCATCCATAAATTCACGAAGTTTACGCGCCGGACGCACATAAACCAACGGTTCGTTAATCGAGATCCTGCATAACTGTCATCGAAGTAGAAGGCGACCCACAGCGCTGAATTTCAATTACTTTAGCGTAGCACTGCAATGTTTAATGAGACTTCGTTGCTGGAAAAGCCGAATCGAGCCAATGCTAATGCTGCTTATTAAATGACATAGCTGTTCGACATATTTATGCACCGTGGCAGATAGCCAGCCATGTTTGTCCCCTCAAGTTATAATTCAGGCCAAAACAGAACTAAGGATGATTAGGAAAATTATATTTGCTGCAAGTCGACGAAATTTACGTGATAACTTTTGATATAATTCCATGTGCATGATTCCACTTTAAATAAAATATGCCTCTGTAAAGTATCGATACACTCGTGTAATGAATACAGTTCAAATTTTTTGTTCAATAAAATGGTTTATACAAAATAAATAAGAAAAAAAAACTAGCGATAAGTAAAGTTCAATTGGATCGCGAAATAAATTTCGGAGGAGATAACAAACGGAGTATAATGCAAACAGCAAATTGTTAGAAAACTCCAACAATATTACGTTTCAGGGATGTTTTGGAAATACCTTCAGTTCAGACTACAGTACGATATCCACTTCCAATTAGACGATGAAAACATTGTTTTACGATCGTCTGCGTACTCTGGTTGCGTATCCCTCGGTGTATTGAGAACAGAACAGAGAGAAGAAGAGAGAGCGAGAGACAATATAACGGGAGGTGTTTAGTAACAAGATCTCTATACCAATATACACAGAGAAACGGTAATAACCAATGTATCGTATATCGCACGCTAAGCATGGCGTCCGTATTCTCCCGCCATGTCCCTAGTCCCGCGGGGATGCCTGCGGTCCATGAAATTAAAGCGATTCGTTAGTACGCATCACGACAAAAGGATGAGTTTTGCACAATGATGTCGAAACTGCACAGCACGAATATGTCAATACAAAAATGTGCATAGTCTATTTAAATTGATTTGAATCGTCTATTCAAGAGCTCGAAAACGCGGTCGAGAAATAAAATTGAATAAAAAGAAAAGTGTATGACCACTTCATTCGTTCGCTCCTTTCAAACCCTTCTTTTATATGTAGCAGAAAGTCGTTCTGAACAAGTTTATTTAAAGACGATGAGAAAGCTATATAAAAATGAGAAAAATTGAAAGAGACATCAGGGATATGAAAAAGCGAGAAAGTCAAACGATATTTTTTTGATGCGAGAGAGTCGCTACTGCTTGCCTTTATGGAGACGGAGGCAAATGGCAGGACGTAAATGCAAATGGGCGCATTCCTGCCAGGTTCTTAATTAACTTCTTTGCAATTATTACGACGGCGCACTAGTGCAAATGCCTGAGACTCATCTCTTGACTCCCCGTGAAAAACTGACCAACCCGACAAGACCAGAAATTCAGTTCAAAGCCAGCTTTTCTCATTTCGTAATCTTTCTACGATTAAAAAACTGTACGTCTTGTATGAATTACATTCGTTAACCATAAAAATATTAATTAGATCAAAATACGTATGTGTAGGATTTTACGCGCAAATATAATAATTCTACAAACTTGATATATGTAATTACATTTGTTATTTGTCTTGACGCGTCACACTTATCGTTTACATAATCTAAACTTAAATAGTCTGCAAACATGCACGTAGATGTGTGTTTAACGCAATGTCGAGACGTTAGAAATCCAGAATATGCAGGTTGCGAATGTTTTGTGTGTGTGTGTGTGTGTGTGTGTGTGTGTGTGTGTGTGTGGGTGTGTGTGTGTGTGTGTGTGTGTGTGTGTACCATGTTTATTTATTCGATGGTAGCAATGTGTAATATTAGCGCAGGTGCATCAAGGCCTTGACATGTTGATTTGGGCTCGTGATATACATATGCATACACATGCATCTATAATGACGAGGATTCCGGTTACATGTATATACGCAAGTGTAAATTCAGCTCATTACGACACGGTGTGTCACTAATTCCGATTAATGTTAATGCTGCACAATTATCATCTCGTCGCTTTAGCTGAAACCCTAAATTTGTATTCACTGATCAAAATCCCCAGGAAAGCGCATCCGGACTCGCTGCTTTCACACCCGTGAAGTGACTACAGTCCTCCATAACGTAACATGTGACATTTTTCGGACAATATAATAAATCATTAGCGAAGAAGAAGCATTTTGGAAAAGCATTACGAATAACATTCCAAGTTCTCTGTTGTATTAAAAATGCACAAAGAAAGGTTTCACAGCGTGTCTTTCTATCTTCTACAGCATAAAGGTGAAAACTATCAACATTATTTAGCAATGATTTTCTCCCGCACATAATCATGATTAGGAATCTAATTTGGAATCGGTCGTAACGTTTGCTTGCACACGCATTGATCAAAAGCGCAAGTAGCATAAATCCCGCGGAATCGGAATGCGACTGAACACAATCTCATGTATGCGTGCGTAAACGCTGACCGGTGTCAGGTTGCATGGGTGCACAGGTGTAGCGTCGATGCAACGACGTACGTACGTACGTACGTACGTACCTACGCGGTACGGGCTGAAACACGCGTACGTAATACACGTACGCAGATTAATGGATCACGCATACCGACGCCCAATTGGTTACAATGCGCGTCGGGCGTCGTGTTCCTGCGAGAATAACGACGCGTAACATAATATCGACGGATTGGCATCTCGCGTTCGCCTCATTATCCACGACGGCCACGAATTTCAAATTTCATGGCGTATACCGTAGAAATCTTTGGCAGGGCACACATCAAGAGCATTCCTTCGTACTTAACACAAATTCGCGTGTAACTCAATCGTACTTGTACTCCTCGCATTGTAAATTTAATTCAACAAAACATCGCTAGTTTACCGTCTTTTCTTTTATAATAAAAATGAAATTTCGTCGGGAATTACAAAATTATTAAAGATATATAATATTTAATTCTTCTCAATTGTCTTTACATTATACTCGCTTAAGTGCATGAAATTCGGCTTGTATGCTTGTGTTTTTGCAAGCAACGAGCGTAATAAAATGCGCTTGCATTTCAAAAGAAGGTAGAATATGAACGTCTGTATTCGCGTGCCCGCGTGTCTGCAACTGTATACGGTCGGGTCCGGAGGAATTTATAAAGTATGAAATATGTTGTGAGGAAAAACACGACGATGCATGCAATATGCGATGCGAAATTTACATCCCGAACGTCTGTTTACTGTGCGCTCTTTAAAGGTTTTCGCATACATTCTTACAGTGCACATGTCGACTTTGTGCGTCGTCGTTTCAAATTGCATCGATATTACTTCTCCGACGCGCCCAATGCTCGCAATGTTTGGCATAGTCCACTTACAAGCAAAACAGTCGCGTCTATTGATTATCGTACCTCTCGCAGCTAGTTTGAATGCAACGCGAGTCGAACGGCAAACCCAATGCAACGACTATGATTGCACTAACTCGGATATTCTCATACAAACACGGTACAATCATACGTTTCAATTTTGCATGAGTAATACGTATAAACGCGCAGTTACATTAAATTATAAAGGACCCCTGATAGGAATGTTCGCAATAACGCGGACATTTATGGAGGTATAACCGATTGTCGTTACATATCCCTCCCCCCCTCCATCCCACGCTCTCGCTCTCGCTCTCTCAAACGCTATTTGACGCAGAAAGAATATCGATCGTTATATATTCCGAAATCATATCCATAAATATAATCCTCATTCTTCAATAATGATCAAAATCCATGTAGGAAAATTGTGAAGAATCTGCGAAATATGCGTCATTCGTTCGATTCCCTAAGAAGCTTCGGTGTTACTTATTTTTGTCTCTTTGCGCAGGTTCACTCAACCGCGATAATAATTCAAAGCGAAAGCTAAAGTTCTCGCGCGAAAATTCGATATTCGAGCCACGATTCCGCGGAAAGTTTGCAAAACTTCTCAGGCATTATCGTCGGAAAGTAGGGTCTTTTCCCTAGAATCCACGTAGGCGAAGTCGTGCCGCGCTAAAATAATAATTCGACCGTCGTTCTCCGAATAATAAGGCCTCATTAATACCGCGGCGACACGAACGATAATGAAGAAATGCCACAGTAGACAATATCCTCATCCTGAGATGGTCGGAACTGAGAAATATAAATTCAAAGTAATGAATATTTTATACTCTCTTACAATTGAAATATCATTATCATCGTACTTCATGCAAGAAACGAAGAAAGATGCAGAAACTAATACTATTTAATCGCTTATAAGTGATATTATGGATATCACATTATGGATGAATATTTGGTAGAGCAGTTTACTCGCGAAATTAATTCAACTGTTAAATCTAATGCACTAAATCAATTATGTTGTGCATTTTGGTGTGGGAAAAGCGGTGAATGGAATTTACAACACACATTAACTAAATGAAAATTCAAAGCCAGGGTATATGAAATTTAATTCTTCCCATTCTTTATCCTGCTCAACTGTAATAATACGAATAAACGGTTACTCCAATGTGAGCGTATCGATGGCGGAAGCGAGGAAAATTGTAAATCGCTAAATGATTCATCATTCGCGTATTAATATCAGTATAATTTAATGGCTGGTGATACTTTCACGACAAAGTAATAGATATATGTTCAAATAACTAATTGTATTAAAGAACAAAAAAGTATTTGAGAGTAGAAATTCCCTCATGAAATTATTGATATCAAAACTCTTGAAAAAAATAATCCATGATTATGATAATAATTAATTCCACTGATATATCATACTAGATAACTAAAATTTGCATTTTAACAACTCTTGTGTATACTTTTCAAAATGTGAAACAAATTATTTATGACACAATAAATAATCATATTTCATTAGAATTTCAAATGATAAACGAAATTCCTGAAGGTACACAACTCAATCTTCGTTTTCTTATGAGCGAGTCACGTCTGAAATGAAACATAAGGGGGATGTCGCGATCAAAACCGGAGAACCGAGCCCGACAATGACAAATATTTGAATTAATTTGTACGACAATCCCAAGCGCAGCCTCGACCCTCGCACAACCTTACGCACCCATCAGCTCCACTATTCAGTCACGTCGAAAGTTTATGGTGGAGTTCACCGTCGGGCATATAGAGTTGATTTGCGAAAGTAGATAACGCTTTCCTGCCGAACGTCTACTGATACGAACAATTTCTGCAACGGCATGTTTATAATCCTGCGCAGTCTCGCGATACGAGCTCGTAAAATATTGATCGTCCTGATAAAAACGAGATATAAACTTTAACTGTTATTTAGCCGTAAAAAGAGAAAAAAGGATTTATATACAGGATCTACAAAGCGTACGAGTCATTTTACTTATGTTAGACTGTAAATTAACGTACCGAGCTCGTAAAATCAGCGCGAGTGCATAATGTATATAAACATCGCTCTAACAGAAATACCTTAATTAATTTACAGCTTCTCTATGCGCGTTCTGAAAATAAGCACGAGCGCTACAACATGCGACATTCTTATGCAAACATTGCGAACAGCAGCGTAACGGACGTTATTGCACGCCAAATATTTCCCGAGTTGTGAAAATATTCGACCGAATGCGCACACCGTTTGAAAAAAAATAAAAGAACATTCACGCGCGCGCGTTTACATCCCCCGAAATGGCGTAAAATTGCGCAAAGCGACGCTCACTTGAATTAAACTGCTGCTGGCGGTGAGTGCGAGTCGTGCCGCCTACGATTTCGACGATTGTATTGACGCGCGATGTGCCTTTAGGAGAAGCATTTATCGTTCAAACAACTCGGCGCACTCTATACAGAGAAAAAAATACGATGCAGTTAAAAGTCGCACCGTTTAACTCGTTGAACCTGCTGTTCTCGTCGTAGTGATGCCGCTTGTGAAAAATCCGGCAACTTTCAGTTATGCCGACGAAAAGAGAAAAGCATGAAATGCAAGATAATAACGCTCTGAGCACGATCGTCTCGTTCTCGCGCAGCTACGCTTTCTACCTGCGAGAAAAGAAGACGGGCATCCGCGTGGCCGTCGCCTCTTATTGAAATGGAGATCTCGGATCTCTCTCTCCCTTATTAAAAGATAATACTCTCGGGGCTTTATTCATGGGGACGTGAATTACCGCGTTTCTTTTGTTAAATGCGTGTGCAAAGAATTTGGTAATTAATACGACCGCAGGGCACGAGGTAATCCCAGACGCACCCAGTGAATTACGCGAAGGGAAAAATGTCATTCTCGCGCGAATACAGACACGTAATTTATACAGGCGAATACCTGACAAAGGATTTTATCGGTATTTAAGACACACCAAATGCTTGAGATTTTACCACGTAGCATTCTCAATGGCTGATGATGCATCGTTTTATCCTCCGTATTATCGTTAATGTTCGCTGCAATGTATTTTTAATTTCTCTGTATTTATCACAATATGTTTCGACTGAACATGAACGATTATATTACCATATTTATGCAAATTATAACAAAAATAGGTAACGAGGTAAAAAAATAATTAAAACAAAAGAGAGATTTAAAAATAAAAATTAAAAAAGATTACATATCTATGTGGTACACATTTTTTTGCTTAATTAACTTTCTTTTAAAATAAAATAATGGCACATATCGTTCAAAATGTGATAATTGACTCGTTATCATAAAATAATTACGACGATTATTAATTAAGTACGTGAAATAATAAAAAATTCAAAAAAATGGCAAATCTTTACAATGCTGTGTGTGCAACGCTGAGAAATTAAAATAAATGAATTCCTCTGATTACAAATTCACATCAATCAATAAAATTTGGATGATCACGAAAGAAATTCATCAGAAATTCTGTTCACGTCGCCAATACATCGACGATATTTGCTCTGACCACGGACTAACAAGTCCATCAGTTTCATATAGAAAACTCTCAGTTAAATACTCTGCAACTCGTACCACCCTTTATCCTGTCGCATGGTTTCCTCCAAAGAAATTTAATCATCATTAATCTTAATAAAAACGTCGAAAATCCTTGCTTCTAATGACTGATCTTAATAATAAGGTGATCCTTTGCACTATAAGCACTTTTAAAAGTAACATAAAAATATATTAAGTTTTCCATTCATAATATAATATTATATTAATAATCAATTTTTCATTTACAACAACAGTACTTATTGTCAGAATAAAATTTAAGACATTCCTCACGCGAGAGAAATTCTAAATCGCTATAAATATAGCTTTATAATCTATCTTTATAAACTTGATATTTTACAAAACCTCAGTACATTACATGCGGTAATCTAAAGCATGAGTCACTATTGCTCCCATTCTCCTCGTCGGAACACATCAATGCACTTTCGCAAGGCCAGTTATATGCTTCCTGCCTATCCGGAATAAAATCCCCTAAATTCGTCATGCCGTGTAACCAGGCGGACATGCTTGCTCATCGAACGTGCCACCTCATAACGTCAATTGTCGATAAATTACGCGAATATCCATTGCTGCGGTGGGAATTCCTAAATGCGTATTAGGAGCATTCGCCAGGAGCATAAAAGATTAACTCATCAAAGTTTTACGAGGGCGTTAGAACGTAAGGAAGATCATCTTCCTCGCGAGCATCTTACAGGAGAATATACACGGTCCGGGGAAAACCATTTTAATCGATCCCTTATGCAATATGCAACCTGGACCACCTGCCGCGGGTTTTGCATGCTCCCTCGTCAATCGATCTTTTCGTGGACGAGAGAAGGAGAACACGCGGAGTGAATGAGAAAGGCAAGAGGTGAATCAACAAACAAGAGAGTCCGTAACGAGATAGTGCGCCAATTTTGACGCAAAGTTTCTCCTCTACTATGTTAATCCTGTTAATCCAGCCCAATCTGGGATGGGTATTGCTTCGATAAGGAACTCGAGAGTTTCCTTAGCCGCCCATCATATTGGATAAAATTGACGGCATCAGGATCTATTGTTTGGAGGTAAATTTTAATGTTTATTTTAACCAACAGTGTACATCTTGTTAATCAAAACAAATAATTTGATAGTCATAACATAAATTTATATATTTATATATATGTAAAAGAGATAGATATTTTTATTTGTATTAAAACATTAAATATTTATATTAAAAATTTATATTATATTAAAACATTAAATAACTTTTCGGATTATTAAAAAGACCCTTTTTAAGATCATTATCTATTTAATTGTCAAAAAAGTAAGATTTTTGATACCTTAATTTTTTCTGTAAATTCTTTATAAAATTTAAAAAATTATTTTTATTTTCATACGTATAAATGCAATGTATATAAAAAATGCAATGAATATAAAAAATATTTTATATGCGCTCACTAATGTATTTCAAATTTTAAATCATGATATCAAGATTGTAGACGCAGAACGCATCTCTTTCGTTTCATTTCGACACCCCATAAAATCGATCGCCTAAAAAACTCTTCCCCATATCCAGCTTACTTTCTATAGACTGCCGTGCTGGATTTTTCAATGATATTCACGCATCGGGAATCAGAGATTCCCGCGAAAATTAAACGACGGAGTGCGCGTCTGGCTGGGGTATTCGTAATCGAAGATTATTTTTCCGAACCGATAATAAGGGACGGGCGGACAGAGGTGGATAGAAAGAGATTTAAGCGTAGGTGGCAGTGAGGCGTGATATTGATACTCCTCCATTTCTCGAGGGGTGACGATTCTTCCGTTCTCCCCCATCATACTTCTCCAACCATACATCACCCCCATCCATCCCTTCCAGCAAACCACGTGTTCTCCCCCCCCTCTCTCTCTCTCTCTCTCTCGCTCTGCTTTTAAGGCTGGCAGCAGTGAGCGAGCAGAATTTTTACGATAACAGATTAAAGGATTCCAAACTGACTAGCGCGCGAAGAGCAGACCCGGAAATAGCGTTTCGTTGCTTCATAGTATAGTCAACGTTTTATCTTCTTCGTAGCGACATCATTCTCGAAGAATCCTTGACGCACAACGCGCCTTTCAAACTCGAGTTATCGATCGTAAAGTATTACGAGCTACATGTCTGAGAAAATAACTTGCGCATAAATTTCTTCAATATAATAAATAGTAAAAATAGCTCAAATATTACACAATATTGAAAATAAATAATAATCTTTGTTTCTTTTACATCTTGTTGAAATATTATAAAACTATACTTTATTATAAAACTATACTTACATATCGAAATTACGAGTCGAAACTACTTATCACAACGTTAAATATGCAGTATGAAATGAGTATATACAAAAGTGGAAGTTCACATGACTAAAATTATAGATAATAACCGCTTCACTGCTTGTCTTACAAACCATTTACTTAACTCCATTTATAAGCGGAAGGGAACGATCGATTCGCTGGATAATTACAGCTTTCAAAGTTTCGGTTGATGAGCAAAGAGAAAAGGTCATGTGACGCGTAGTAGCTTTTAAGAGAAAATTTCACTAATCACACACCGATACCTATTATCGTACATCAGCAAAAATTTTCCGACATACTTCCGAGGTTACATGATAGTTGGAAAGAATAAAACGGGTCGTTCGATAGCGTATAGGTATATAAACCGACAGATTTTCGGCGACGTAGGTCGACGACCGATCGTCGAATGGATGCACCTCGCCTATACATATATGTATATACATTTTTTCGCTACCGAATCGCGCGCTTCGGCACCCGATGCATCGGGATGCAATCCTATTTCACAGGATGGCCTATCGTGCGAACAGAGTGCACGTTTACGTATGCACCGCAGTAACGCGGACGTCGTATGCACACACCTTGCACTGATATACGACGGGAAAACACAGCTCTGAAAGTTATTTACGGCTTCCTACTCGTAACCACGGATTCGCCATGCACACGCTGACACTTATGTATATACGTGCACGTTTCATTTATACATAAAGCTACCTGCGATAAGTTAATTTAAAAGAGCTCGTTACCGAGACGTAATTGCGCGTACGTTTAAAGCGCGCCATTTCACTTCCACAGAGGAGAAGAAACGAGGCGTACCCGCTATTGTGGCGTCCGACATTTTATTGCCAAAAGTTCGCGGAAAGAAGAGTAGCGAAAAGATTGCAATCTTCTATTTCAGTTTCTATGGCATAATGTATAGTATACTGTAATTTTACAGCCAGAATAATACTGATTTCTTAGAACGGTTGACACTAAAGTACGAAACTCAATATACGTGGCATTTAATGAATACATATTGTGCATACGTCGCAAAGATGTTCCTCGACTGCACTGAACATTTCTCGGATATCTCGCGGAAGATTCGAGTTTCCGAAAAGTCTTCCATTGCTGCTAGTACGTTTCCAGGTTTCCCTCTTTCTACCCCTTCCTACCCCTCTTTCACTCTTTTCCCTTCAGTAACGTTTCAAGATTCCCGGATTTTCAAAGGTTCTATTATAGGTATGAATTTTCGGCAAATCGGCACGTCAAAGCTCGTCGTTTGCGTAATTCCGGGCAATCCTCTTTGCTACTTCAAGTACCATAATTTTGCGCAGGATATCGGGTAGAGATAAGCATCTCTCTCTCCATTGCACATCAAAATCGAATAATAGCATAACGTGACGTGTGTAATCCGAGCGGAAATATAGGCCGCCGTGAAAACGTAATAGATATCACCCACACATATCGAGCGCATTACAATAACGAGGTATGACGGGGCGAATCTAAAATCGCAACTTCGCGCCCGGCAGCGCAAGCGTTTTCCCGTCGATCGACTCGGTAAACCGGCTCTGGAGGTACCGGTGAACCAGAGTTTGGGGTTGTATTGATCGGGGATTTGCTGGCTGCGCAGCGTGTTGGTGACTGAAACATACAGCGAGTGCCTCTAGTCGCTACACATAACAGATGAAATTCGGACACAAGCGGCCTTGACCAACTTCGGCTTCACGCCGATGATCTCTCTCTCTCTCTCTCTCTCTCTCTCTCTCTCTCTGCTAACCCTCGCGTTCGTGAAACGAAAGAATCGGCGTGTGAATGTGCGAGCGTGTGTGCGGAAACGACGTAATCTCGACGAGTCGTGCCCGCAGCACGTACACATTGCTATTATTAACGATAAACCGTCCGACGTTAGCATAGAGCACCGCTAAGAATTTCAGCGAAACGGTTTAAGCCACGGTAAAGCCAGAAAAAGGGGCGTCCGGCACGTAAACGATACGTAGATTTCGTAGCGATTAAACTACCTGATTAACCGGTTTACGAATAATTCCAGTTTACGATCGTGCTATCTGCGAATCTTTACGAGCACATATATAAGAAAATTAAAAAAAAAATTGAGTACAAGGTACATGAAACCGTCGGCCGTGGGTCAGAAGATTACGCTTTCTTGAATGGCGAAGGGTGGAAAAATGCGTCGAATGATGTAATAACTTTCGATTATCGGGCATGAGAAGAAACGGAGGAATAGAGCGATTCGTTGATTTGGTTTTGCTGAATTAATCCTCGGATTTCGTGCAAAGATTCGCTTATTGGTTAACGCACGGAAATAATGGCTGATTTATCTCATCTAATCTCAAAGATTGAAAGGGATATAAATATTTCTCTTTTCTTCTTCGATGTTCGATTATAAGACAGAGAATGCGAATACTTATGTGTGACTACATAAAAATCAGAAAAATCCTAGATGTAAGTTTTACAAATGAATGTGAAATCCACAAATTTCTGTAAATCCGTGAAGATTTTGCATATCGTCGACTGGCACGCGACGAAGGCCTCCGTCTCCAAAGAAAGAGACAAATCAAGACAGATGGAAAATGGGAAAAGTACGGGTAGTCAGAAAGAAGAGTGACAAAAGTGCAGTTCGGCGAAGAAAAGGAACCGATTCGGCAAGCTTTCGGCGCGAAGGCATCGTCCGTAGTGCAGAAAACGGGCTTTCTTTCCTGCGAGAAT
>Ga0157364_1003292_pt1 | contig 15614 bp, 17 predicted proteins | sample AttsexASBM2_FD_111476 | JGI IMG/M metagenome (GOLD analysis project Ga0157364, IMG submission 111476) | Fungus gardens microbial communities from leaf cutter ant in Ribeirão Preto, State of São Paulo, Brazil - Atta sexdens ASBM2 | ecosystem: Host-associated > Fungi > Mycelium > Unclassified ...
CCGCGTCACGACGAAAGTCGATCCAGTCACCGGTTTTTGACTGTTCAATTTTTTCTGGCATAGCGGCACCCGGATAAATCCAGCAGGAGCTTAAGATTAACAGGAAACATTTTGGCGTAGCTAAAAGTAACTTTCAATTTTTGGAAAGCGGAAGCAGTGAAAACGACAGGGATCACGGCAGAAAAGACTACGACTCAGGCTTAGAAAGCAAAAACCCGTCGTAAAACGGGTTCTTTGAACAGTGGTGCCCGGCCGGATACGGTATCAGTGCTTAGCGAGATCAAACAGGATAAATCCATGCGTCACCGTCATTCCCGTGTGGCACTGATTGAATTTGGTGCTTCATCTGTCGAGCCAGGATGTGAAAGCACTTCCTGTATATAAAGAGAGCTCCATAGCATTACCTCGTTAGCGACCAGACCCCACTCACCAGGTTAATTTCCTGCCCTTCACGTTAACGTTAAGCGACGGTTTACAGCTGAAAATAAAGGGGTATTATCGGCGACGTAATATACAGGGAGAACATAAATGGATGCTACATTGCTTGATATGATGCGCTCAGGCAGAAATAAAAACTGGGCGGAAACAATGGTTAACCTTGAAGCCAGGAAGCTAATAAATACAGCTAATACGCTGTCCTCCTTCCATCTTCGGGATGGTTTGACCCGCATGAAGTTTGTTCAGGAGATTAAAGATCTCATTGAGGAGCAGTTTGCCATCGCCCGACGAGCAAAATCAGATGAAGAGTGCATAACGTGTATTAAGAATTTGAGGACTGAAACGGAGAACCTTCAGGAGCAGGACAGAATGATACGCACGAAAGCGGCGAAACTTTATGCCAAAGTGGAGTTCGTCCGGGAAAATAATAAAATTGTGGGTTATGTCATTTCTGCTGTAAATGTGGTCTTGTCCGGCGTGGAAATAGCTGTTGGTTTAACCCTTATAGGTTCTATGACGCCTTTGGGCGTTCTGGCCGGTGCGGTTCTGGTTACTGATGGTGCGAACGGCATAAGCAAAGAAATTGCACACTACGCAATGAATAACAAAACCTCAGAAGGGTTAGTTGCTGATGCAGGTATGTCCACAGCGGAATTTATGGGGTTCAGCCGTAATAGCGGGTTGGGGATCTATAAATCAATTTCGCTTGCTGCAAATGCATACAGCTTATTCGGTCTGTTCAGACGCCCTGGAACCTGGCGTTTATTTCGATATCTGCCAGCTGATTATTACCGAAAAGTGAGCACCATGAGCCGTCCAAAGCTCACAATGAAAATTGTAGGTTATGGTGTCAAAGCTAAAGTTATTTTTGACCTGATGTCGGTTACTGACTCGGTTCGGAATTAATTGCTAATCTTCGGTAACGCCATGATTTATATGCAAGCTTTGCTGGCGTTATATACCATATAAAAGGTAATACAATCGCAAGTGTGGCCGCAAGTGTGATGCTGGTATCTACTGATGCCAGCATCACCGTGAGAACCAATATGGTTAAGGCAGCGATAGTAATCCATTTCGAGGCGTTAAAGCGATTTGCAAGATCATAGGTTGTAGAATCCAGCGATCCGCCATAATTAGCCATATTGTTCTTCAGTTTTTGTATGTCTGCATGGCTAAAGCCTGACTTAAGTAGCGCAGCTTCACTCACTTTCATCGCATCCCACCTTTTATCCTTAAAACGTAGACACCTCTCAGCGGCAAGTATACACAAAATTGCAAACGAAGATGACTGACATTACAGGGAAAATAGTAGGAGCGCTTCCTCCAGAGCTGATCATTTTCATTATTAAATCAGAGCCCCATTGAATTTATATTGGGGCGTGAGAATTCAATGTTGACATCTTTTTAGCTGATTTAAATAATGGCCTGGCTCACTCGTTGTCTCAGACAACAGCCAATTTCTCAGTGATTTGAGAGGGACGCCTTCGGGTGATCACAAGCCAATGCGACCATAACTTTAGAGGATGCACTTTCGAGTGGTAACCCCCACTGAACCTTTGAGAGTGGGGATGTCAACGTGATCCGTTAGTCAGCCGAAATCACATCGTTACAAACGGCTCTGGGCCTGGTACCGGGGCGGAATACCTCGCTGGTCAACACCATCAATAACATTGCCGAGCGCGATCGGTTTCTGGATCGGGAAATCATCTTTGCCACCGATGAGGCCCACATGATCACCACTAACCCGCTGCTGGCTCCTTTTGTGGTTAAAATCGTTAAAATGTGGCGCAAACTTGGCGCGTGGCTCTGGCTGGCAACCCAGAACCTGGAGGATTTTCCCAAAACCTCGAAGAAGATGCTCAACATGATTGAATGGTGGCTATGCCTGGTGATGCCGCCAGAGGAAGTGGAGGAGATCGCCCGCTTTAAGAAACTGACGGCAGAGCAGAAGGCGATGCTGCTGTCGGCTACCAAAGTGCCCCGGCTTTATACCGAAGGTGTGGTGCTGGCGAGCCGTATTGAAGCCCTGTTCCGATCGGTGCCGCCGAGTCTGTATCTGGCACTGGGGATGACTGAAAAGGATGAGAAGGCCGCACGGCGGGCAATCATGCAGGAACAGGGAGTGACCGAGCTGGCGGCCGCGAAACAGATTGCCCATCAACAGGATGTCTCCCGCGGTATCGCTAAGGCGGCAGCATGATGCAGTTGAAAAATATGGCGCTGGATATCGTAGCCGGGAAGGGAAACGAAGGCGGGGTGCTGTTTGAGGCCCCGCCACAGGGTAATCCACGGATCAGCGAGGTTCATGCCGGGCAACTGGCGGCACTGTGTGAACAAATCACGATGCGTATCCGAACGGTACAATCCATCACCTGCTCACCCCACCGGGTGGGCCATTACAGTTGTGTGGCGGTGAAGCTGGCCGGTGCCAGTGCCAGCGTGAATCTGCTTTTGACCCTCACCGGCACGCTACGCTGGCCGACCCAGCAGGACTATGCCCAGTCTCCCCGCTGGTATATCAACCTGCCGGATGCGGTCGATGCGGTGTATCTGGTGACGCAACTGGCAAAATATTCGAACACCTCAGAACAAAAAGTCAGTTAATCAACATCAGGCGGTATGTAGTGTTTCCATTACATACCGCCTGTATCCTCGTTCGCTGGGTCAATGTGAAATCTTTACAGCTCCTTGCTGTAGATTGAATGCCTGGGTCATATGTCCGTCCAACTCCCCTTGCATATCGCCGATAAAGCATATTTTTGCATTTGGACGTGCTTCTTTTAATGTAGCTTTAATCTTGTTGCGCAATGGTGTCGGACCAAGTTTCAGTTCTTTGATGATCAACTGATCGTTATTGCCCAGAGGGAGATTTGCAAGCGCCTCAAGAGCAGCCTGGCCTACCAGCGTCATCTTTGGTTCACCATTATGAATTTCTCCCCCAGACCAACAGCAATAGTATTTATGGCGATCGTAGGTAACCTCAAACACCATAAAATTCATCTGGCCCTCAGTCTGCGTCCCCATCTTTTCCTGAATAAGAGACATTGTATCTGCCTCTGGCTTTGTACCTTCAATGAGGATTGTTTTAATCGTTGGCATTTCCGTTCCTTTGATTACGTTTCTTAATAGTTGATATTAATAATGCCTCATTTTTTTCTGTGCTGTCTTAGGGTTCGGCTAAGTTTTTTAATTTTTCCTCAATGCGTTTTGAGTTGTTTGCTGTTCTTATCAGCATTGCGCGTCACCCTGCGGCTTTATCCCACAGGAGTGATAAGCGATGAAAATACATTTCCCCGTGTTCCTGCTGGCTATCGGGTGGGCTGCCATGTCGGCTCAGGCGACTACCGTTGTGTATACCGACAGTCAGCACCCTACCGCCGATCCTGATACCGGATACCAGGTGATTTACCTGGATGCCCCGGAAACGATCCAGCGTGAAATCTTTGGTGAATTGTCAGCAAATCCCCATCAGGCGGAGCTGCAGGCCAAAACGGTGCTGCAGTCTTCTGAATGGCAGCAGAAACAGCAACAGATAGTGCAGGCTTACCAGGGCGTTATCCGGGCCTGGGAGATCGGGCTGAAGAAGTACCCTGCCGTGGTGTTTGACGATCGTTATGTGGTGTACGGGACGGCAGATATTGTGCTTGCCAGAGATAAGCTGGCTGAGCATGAGGAGGGACAATGAAGCTCATTCCTTTGCGTCGTCATAAGCTGGCGACAGCTTTGCTGCTGTGTAGCGCGGCACAACCGTTAACGGCCAGCGCGATAAACTCCGCTCAAATCATTGCCAGCGCCATTTCTCCGGACTGCCTGGAATATCGGGTTGTTGGGATCTGTTACTGGCTGTTTTGTACTGCCTGGGGCTGTACGGTACGGACTTCCGTCAAGGTGAAGCACTATATTCCCAATGCGGTTGTATCCAGCTACGCACAAACCGGGCATAACCCTTGGTCTGAAGTGGCGATATTGGGGACAGGCATTCCTGGCGTGGCTGAAGGTGGTGGCAATAACGAACAGAAACGGGGGCTGCGCAAGGATAATCTGCGTTATAAGAATGCCGACGCCATTGGTCATCCCGCGCTGGCCGCGCCAGTATTAAATAACTTCATCGGGGCGATGGGCTATACCTGCACCAGTTCAGCTACCGCCTTTGTACCGTATTTCCTGAGTACCCTGGATGCGCTGGTCTGGCGTAGTGGTCTCCCTGAAAGTCTCTATCCTGAAGCGCTGACGCCAGGGATGCGGGAAGTGGGGTCAACCGGAAATCTCTGGGGCAACATTTACCCACGTAGTGGCTTTGTGACACAGGTGGATGACTACAAAGCTGCCGCAGTGGTTGCCCAGCGAACTGCAGACATCATCACCCGCACCGGTCAGGTGCATGTCTATAACCCAATGACGGCAAGCCGGAGGGACGGTTACTGGCCTCCCGATCCGGTGACTGAAAATACCGGCACCAAAAATCATAAATGGCAGCGTCTGGTGCCCGCTGTTTCCTCCTCCTGCGCCGTATTTCCGGACAGTAACAACCCGATAGCTTCAGATGGCGCTTATGCCTGGGCGCTATGGCAACCCTATTCCTGCTGCCAGAAGCGTGGGCAGAAGTTTCTCTACAGCACGGATTTTTAACTCAACGGAGTGTATGTGATGACATTCAAAACATTTTTGCATACGGGAGCACTGGCAGGCGCAGTCCTGCTGACCTTTAGTCAGCCCGCTTTGGCGGCATTCAGTATCAGTGCGGAAGATGCGAATGCTGGTTATGGCAAAGCGATGAAGGGCGCGGTAAACGATAACCTGTTTTATTCCATCGGCGGTGGAACGGTGATATCCCAGCCGCCCAGCAGCAACAATATGGAGAAACTGGGGCTGGGGATTAGTTGGAACAACGATTTGATGTGCGGCAATTTTGACCTCAGTACTACCGTTAAGAATCAGCTTAACGGTGCGACGGACGGCTTCAAAAATATGATGGGGGATGTGATTAACGGGGCGACCGGCGCAGTTGCCAGCCTGCCTGCGATGATTATTCAGCGGGCCAATCCCGGGTTGTATGAATTACTGACTAATGGGGTACTACAGGCCAATGCGGCGTTTGATAAAGCCAAACTTAATTGCCAGTCGATGTCGAAAAAACTGGCCGACTACACCCTGTCTGGCAAGCTAACGCAAACCGCTATTGGGGAGGAATTCCAGAGCGTAATTGCCAGTACATCAGATGCTATCAGGGCTGATAACACCCTGAAGCAGGCCACCGGTAAAGAAGGCGTGAAATGGGTTGGCGGTCAGCATCGTGGAGGAACCGGGCAGAAAGCCATTAAGCCAACCTACGATATCGCCAAAGCGGGCTATAACATCCTGAATAAACAGGCCGCGACCAGTGATGCGGCGGTGAGTTCCGGCAACTGTAACGGGGCGCTGTGTCAAAAATATACCACCAGTGCTGAAGCGGCAGAGGCGGTGACGAAAGTGCTGGGCGATCGCGCCTTGCGGACTTGTATCAGTGGCAATGAATGCAGCAGCGGTGGGCTGGAGAATGAACCAGGCACATCCACACCAGGCGAAGGTTTTTCGCCCATGCTTGAAAAAACTACCCAGAAGAACCTGGAGATCCTGGTCAAACTGGTGAACGGCAATCTGACCCCTAATGCGACCAATCTGGCGACGTTAAAAACTGGCGATCTGGCCGTAACCCGGGGCGTTATCCAGGCACTGAAGGATGACCCGGATAATGGCGCACTGGTCCAGCGTCTGGCCGGAGAACTGGCGATAACCGACACCGTCACTACCGCGTTAGCGATGCACCGTATGTTGATGGTGGGGCAACCCGAACCCAGCGTTGCTGCACAGGAGCTTATTGTTGCCGAGTCGGATCGTCGTCTGGAATTTTTAGACCGCGAAATTCAGGCGCTGAAGAATGAGATGGAAATCCGTAAGTCCATCAGCAACAACTCCATTCTGGTGGCAATCACCCGGCAGGAAGCAAGGGAAGTGGATAACAGCCTGCGTCAGGATAATCAGCAAAATGACAGCGCTGTCCAGGGCCTCAGCAAGTCCACGGAGGAGTAATTATGGTGATATCAGAGGACAAGAGCCGATCTGAAAAAAGGGCGGTAAATCGGTGGCGTAAAGCGGCTTCCATCTTTTTCGTGAGCGCAGGGATTTTGTTACTGGGTGGATGTGCGACGCTACTGGGACTGTATCTGGCCGGAAATGAGAGAGGGTTGACCGACTGGCTGCAGCAGGCCCGACGCCCTCTGTTGCTCTGGCGATTAACGTTGTATGCCGTGGTGGCTGCGATGTGGTTTCATCGCGTCCGGGCGGTATTGTTACGTCAGGCCTCTTCACCGTGGGCGATTTGTCGCCTTGAGGTGATGATGGTCTGCCTGGCACTGCTGATCGAGTTCACCAGTTATCGTTGGGGGATGTGATGACAACGGACAGTTATCTGGAGTTTTTCCTGGTGCTGCTGGGCTGGCTGATTAATAACGCCGTGTGGATCATTATCACCACTACCGGGCTGTTTGCGCTGCCGCTGGTCCTGAAGGTGGCCGGAGTCTGGCTGAAGGTGCGCACCGAGGGAGATGACGAAGGGAATAAGGGCGCACTGGCGTTACCTCGTATTGAGCAGGTGCTGTATGTGGCGTTTGTGGTGATCATGTTCTGTGCGATGCCGTTTCAGGATGTAGATCTGACGGTCATGAAGTTCGACAGGACGCGTTCTACCCAGTGCGGAACCAATGTACCCAGGCCTGATGAGTCCGGCTATGGCGGGCTGTTGAGCGACTTCAATGGTCAGGTGGCCAAAGTGCCGATGTGGTGGTATTTGGTACATAACCTGTCAAAGGGGGTCACGCATGCGGCCATCGCCTCCATCCCCTGCGGCAAGGATCTGCGCCGGTTGCGTTTTGAGGTGCAGCATACGCAAATGGTTGACCCGGTGATCCGTCAGGAGGTTCAGGAGTTTGCCAGCCAGTGTTACGCCAAAGCTTATTTCAAACTGAAATCCACCCACAGCCAGTTGACGGATGCCACCATTAATTCGGTGGGCTGGATAGGTTCGGGATATTTCATGAACACCGGCGGTTACTATGACTATTACACATCCACCTCACCGCGCTCGCAGTGGCCATACAGCGAGAGCCGGGACAGCGGCTATCCAGACGTGGGGCGTGGCGGATATCCGAGCTGCAAGACTTGGTGGAACGCACCGACCATCGGGTTGAAAGACCGGCTGTTTACCGCCTACGATCGCCGGACGGTCAATATGATGAAGTCCCGCGACCCGGACCACTGGGAGGAAAATCTGCTGCGCTGGCTGGTCAGCCCTCAAAATACCCTTATGTCAGCCGGTGGCGAAACCTATCTGGCCGGGAGCCAGCGTGGTACGGGAGGAAATATTGATACTGGCTTCAAGCAGATGGTGAGTGGCTTGGGTGCGTTCGCAGCGCAATCCACCCAACTACCGACATTTGATGCATTGCGTCAGGCACTACCGATGGTACATGGCATCCTAATGATGGCGCTGGTTATCTGTATTCCACTGGTGATGCTGTTTGGCGCATATGACCCCAAAGTGGTGGTGACGCTGACGTTTGTCATGTTCGCCATCATTTTCGTGACGTTCTGGTGGGAGATAGGAAACTGGCTGGACGATCGGCTGGTTGAAATTATCTACAGCAGCGCCCGGGGTTACTACAACTGGTTCAGCAACGTGGGCGCTGAAGGCTGGATCATGAATCTGGTGCTGGGAGCGATGTATGTGATGTTACCTGCATTTTGGTTCGGGGCTGTGGGGTGGAGTGGCGTGCAGATCGGTCATGCGATATCTCAATCAGTAATGAATGCTACTGATGGTAGTCGAGCTGCCGGTGCTCAAGGAGGGAAGATTGCTGTAGACACGGCAAAAACTGCTGCCACTAAAGGTATGAGCAAGAAATAGAACAGAAAGATGAGTGACAATGATGATAAATATTATCACTCATCGTCAGTATCTGTTCTCATTTCATTAACATAGTACCCATAGCCGCTATGACCATTACGCATTTCGCCGATTCCATTCTCTTTCTTTATATTTTCAGATGAATCGCTACTTTTTCCTGACGTGAAAATAAAAAGGAAAACAGAAAACACCATCTTAACGGCTTCAACTAACCCGTTAAACATCACCGTCCAGATGTCATCCTGCTGATTTGATTTCTTATCCGGCATATCCTTTACCTCCAGCTCATAGTGTTGCTGGTTTTATAGCCAATACATTACGGCAGATGCGCCATTTCGACAAGTCATTTTAAGACTAACCCACAAATCCACATGAAGTGAAGCCTGTGCCCAAGCCCTTAGCAGCGTTAGTAAACTCTGAAACTTCAGGAAATATTACGGTTATCGGTGCATTATCTCAAATGTTTTTTTTGCTTAACGCAGTCTATAAGCGGTAATAAATGGCATGGTGTGAGCGAAGCTACAAAATGCGATATTTAAATTTTTCCAGATCCTTTATGCATTACGCCAGGACTATAAATTCGGTATCGGCCCATCCCTATTGTATTAAAAAGAAAACTAAATCAACATACATTACGCCAGTTCCTCTATATATTTGCAACAGTAAAATAACGTATTGATAAGTATGGTATTAATCTGGATAACAGCGATATCCGTCAGATTCAACAACAGGATGATGATCTCAAATTTGTGAAATATTAGCTGTTATGATCAACTTGCAAAGACACATTCCAGCGGTACTTAGTTTCACGCTTTAATTAACCATAAGGATGAGGGAATTAATATGAGTAACAGCAATGACCAAGGAACTATGACGGTAAATGGCCCATCATCTGAGCCAGGGTCAGAAAGCCCGCGCGGAAATAGCGGAGGTTCCGGTAATAGCGGTTCTAACGGAGGGAAAGCGAACAATTACACTGGTGTTTCCAAAACGGTAGGCGATGCCCTTGCCCGTTCGTGGAGTTTGAATCCAACGGATTTCACTGGATATTATGTTCGTAAAGACGGTGACGTTATTGGCATTGTTTCCCCTTCTGCTCCAGTAAAACCTACAGTTGATGGGTATGTCGTTGGAGTAAACCTCGGCCCCATGCCCCCCAATATTGTTGACGGAAATAATAAAGATGAAGGTGCTGGCGGAACAGTCAATAACAAACAAATAGTTGGTGAGATAATCAACTTCCGTGGAGATACTTCAGATGCGCGTATTGCCGCGCTGAATAAAATCGTTGCCGATAATGAAAAACTAGCGAACAGCGGTCAGGCTGGTCAGAGGATTGTCCGGGCCAAGCAGGCGACGCGGCTGGCACAGGCAGAGCTGGCGCTAATACATAACATCCGGAAAAAGAAGGCTGCTGAAGCCAGAGCAAAGGCTGAAGCCGAAGCCGAAGCCCAGCGTAACCAGGCCGAATGGGATGCAACGCATCAGGTGGAAGCAGCCCAAAGGGATTTGGATGCTGCACAGGCAAATCTGAACAATGCCCGGAATGCAGTCAATGCTGCTCAGAACGGCGTCAATGCAGCAAATGCTAATGTTGCCCAGAAAGTAAATGAGTATAACGCTGCCCAGGCACAGTATGCCCGGAGGATGGAGGACGTGAAACGGTTCTCTGTTTTTGCCAATGAGCCGACCCTTCCCGGTTATCGTAATTTCATGCAAGCGGGTCAGTATGCCGCACAGGATAAGCAAGTGATGGATGCCAGGAAAGGGGAACTTGATGCAGCCTATAATCAACTCAACGCAGCCAATTCAAATTTAAATAATGCAAATTTAGCAATGGCAGCTGCACTAAATAATCAGGTTCAGGCTGATAATAAGCTGGCAGAAGCCAGGTCAAAACGAGACGCCACAGAAAAAGAGAATGCAGCCATACGTGCGGCAGAAGAAAAGGCAAGAAAAGAGCAGGAAGAACGGAATCGTCAGCGTGAGAAAGAAGCAATTGAAAAAGCTATTAATGAAAAAGAAGTGCTGACCAAAACCAGTGAACTAATTACTGAAATGGGTGACAAGGTTGGTGAGCATCTTGGTAATAAATATAAGGCCATAGCTAAAGAGATTGCTGATGACATAAAGAACTTCCAGGGTAAAACGATCCGCAGTTATGATGACGCAATGGACTCTCTCAATAAAATCACCTCAAACCCCGGGATGAAAATAAATAAAGCGGACAAAGATGCGATCGTTAATGCATGGAAGAATGTTGATGCTAATGATATGGCTAATAAGCTTGGAAATCTTGGCAAAGCGTTCAAAGTTGCCGATTTGGTGATAAAAATAGAGAAGGTCCGGGAGAAATGTATTGAGGGATATGAAACCGGGGACTGGGGGCCTCTTGTGCTGGAAGTGGAGTCCTGGGTGCTGAGCGGACTCACCGCTAGTGTGGCTTTAGGTATTTTCTCTGCGACGATTGGGGTAGCTTTATTAGCCGCTGGAGTCCCCGCTGTAGCTGTGGGGATAATGGGAATTATTACAGCTGCTCTGATGGGATCATTGATTGATGATAAATTTGTTGGGGAACTAAATAATCAAATAATCCGTACAGCAAACTGATATACTTTGAAGGCGGTGTTTACCGCCTTTCTTTGAATATCTTGTAAGCGACAACAGGAATGTAGCACATACCATAGGTCAAGAAAAAAACAATAGCATATAAACTAATATACACCAGCAGCAAAGGTAAATCCTGTCCCGACATAAGTCTCAGTGGCCTCCCTGCGGTAGTTAGCTCAATATTTCGGAATAAAAAGAAATAAATAAAAAAAGGATAGAAAAAAGGGCTGAGTAAACATGAGCGTATAAGAGCACCTCTGTTAGTTGTTGCTTTAAACTTTCGAAGCTTTATGGAACATAAAAACAACATAATCGCAAGAAAAGGGGCGCTTTTGCAATAAACATCCATAACTTTTGTCATCAAAGGTTTTTTGACAGATGTAACAGCCGGAAGAGAGCTAAATCTGTCTGCAATACTATTCAGAAATGGAGAGCTAGCATTATCCAGATAGATAACCCAAACCGCTACTAATGGGATGATTCCAATAAACACGAATATATAGAGTAGCTTGTTTGCAAATTTATTGCTCTCTTTGATAATTTTCATTGCTATTCCTTCTGCCATGATAAGAAATTTAGCCCATCGTACCCCAGTCTTAAGCGTTTTTATATTAAATGAAACAATTTATTCGCTGAGCAGGGCTGCCTTTACCCTGAGTATCGTCTGCCGTATCGTATTGAATTCACGGACTGTGCATCATTCAGTGCTGAGGGGCGCCCAAAACGCTTTCCTGAGGCTTTTGCCCGTGGAATACTAGAGTGCGGGTGCTCGAGCAGCAGGTCTCGTTCAAATTCTGCCACCGCTGAAATCACCTGCATGGTCATCTTTCCGGTCGGGCTAGTAAGGTCATCACCAACAAGTGGCAACAGTGTAACGGAAAGCGCAACACCGTAAGGATAATTGACGTAGGATATTTTCCGTTTTCCAGGCGGACTCCCTTATCAGCAACGCATTATTCCGCATTCCATTCTATAGTTACTTCCACCTCGCCAGTATGTTCATCCACGGATTTACCTAACTCCATAAATTTATGGCTCTGGTAGAAACGTCTTGCCGACGTATTTTTCTCATATACCGTAAGTAATAAACTATCTCTTTTCTCAAACGCATTCATCAGCAGCTTCTGACCAATACCTTTACCCTGATAATCAGGTAGCACAAAAATCGCTGCCAATATATTATCCACCAAGCTGACAAAGCCGACAATTTTCCCTTCATATTTCGCTACCACTGTTTCAGCAGAGGGGATATACTTGTTTGCTATATCATCTTTACAAGCAAGCCAGTAATCATTATTAACGAAATCATGACAGATCTTTGAGGTGGCATACCAAACGTCGATAATTTGTTTCATTTCATTTTCATTATGGTTAAATTATGAAATGCAAACGTCATTTAAGTTATATTTTTTCATGACCCACCTATAAATCTGCGGACATTAGAGAGAAAGTATTAAGGGAAGTGAAGAAGTAATCATGTAAAATGATTTAAATTGGAAATATCTCGCAAGTTATCATGTGAGATATTTTTGCGCGCATATGGATGGGGTTAATATTATAAGGAAGGCGAACTAAATGTAACATGTTACTTGATTGTCTTTATGAACACTTACATCGAATAGTGATTGCTGTTAATTGTAGATGCTAGCGGCATATGCCTTTCTTAGGAAGAATTGGTGTTTTCTTGAATTTATTTAATTTAAAAATAATAAGTTAGAATTGTTTGTTTTTATCTTAATGAAATCTCTTATACATTGATTTTATTTTATTAAGCTGAGATGTAATTCATGTTTAAGTTATTTCTGAAATATCTACCCGTCGTTTCAGCAAAAGTCGGAATTAGAAAAAAAACGTCACAATATGTTCTGCTAATATTCAGATATCATTGGGCTATCATTCACCACTATCGGCTATCGAACAATTAGCTGAACCTCGCCGCCGTCAGTGGTTACAGATGCTTTGGGATTATTCGTCTCTGCCAAAGGAGATGTATCAGCAGTATTACCTGCAGCCGCTTGAGCGTTGCGTTGTCCTGATGCAGCAGTTCCCGGCCACGGAGAATGGGCACCATGTCTGTCTTGGAGGCATGGTAGACCATCTGCTGGAGACAACAGCTTATGCGGCCCGGTTGTCAAAAAGCTATCTGTTACCTGTAGGCGCGCCGCCAGAAGAACAGGCCACACAGAGTGCAGCCTGGAATGCAGTGATTGTCTATGCCGCGATGCTACAGTCACTTGATGCATTGAGCCAGATTGAGGTCGAACTGGAGAGCGGTAAACGCTGGATACCGCTGGGTGCCGAACCTGAAGAACCCTATCGCTTTCGCTTCAGGCCGGTTACTGATGCGATGCAGCTCCAGAGCCTGGCAGCGATGCGGGCATGGAAAATTGTTCCTGATGAGGCGTTGCTCTGGTTAAGTAACTGGCCGGAGGCGCTTAAAGCGTTATCGCTTTATTTGACGGGTTTCCGCAATGAGTCAGGGATAATCAATGCCATCGTATTGGAAGCTATCCGGACATCGACCGGAAGTGCGCTGCCTGAATCACAGGCCAATAATCTCACAGTTACACCGACAACGTTGCCACCCGTTGCGTCCGAAATAGTATTGCCGCCTGCTGCAAGTCCCCCTGACTCAGGGACTTCGCCAGTACCGGTATCGCCTCCCACATTTGCTAGAAATACAGCGCCGGTAAAACTGGTTTCGGCCCTGGACAGCACATTGCCCGGCCGTTCAGCTGACGAAGTTTCCGCAGTGGCAACATCCCGGGAAGACGATGCCGCAGGGAATTTACTGGCAGTGATGGGTTTTGCTGAACTCGCCAGCGTAGCCCCGAATAATGGTGGTGCAACAGCGATTGCAGCCGTACCTGAGCGGAGAGGAGAAGCTGTTCCTGTTGCTTCAGTGGATATTGGTGAACAATTCTGGCAATGGCTGAGTGAGGGATGCTGTTCAGATAGCTTTGCCGTAAACACATCAGGTGCTCGGGTACATATCATCGCCGACTATGTTTTTATCCGTACGCCGGGCATTTTTCATCAGTTCTTACAGGAAAATAACAGTCCTGCCGACGATAAATCTGCTGTGCAGAATGCATTTGAACGACTGGGCTGGCACCGGCAGGATAATGGCGTGATGTATACCTGCCATCTGTATCAGAATAAGGAGAAAAAAGGGCGATTTCAGAAGCTGAGCGGTTACCTCATCCTTGCCAGAAAACTTTACAAACGTCATAACATCCCGGGGGAAAACCCCTTATTGGTCATCAAACATCAAAATAACCAGGGAGTTATGCCATGAAAGGAGTGACGTTTGAACAGTTAATGGAACACTATTTTTTCAGTAATTCAGTTCGTCCGGCGACGGAGTGGAGTTACCGGAAAGTGGTGCGTACTTTCCAGCAGTTTACGCAGCAGCCACCTGAGGAAATCACTAATAATCTGGTTCTTGAGTGGCGCAGGCATGTGCTGAAAGATCTGAGTCTGCAGGCCTACACCTGGAATAATAAAGTTACGCATATGCGGGCGTTATTTAATTTTGGGATGAAGAACGAACTCTTATCCCACAAGGAAAATCCATTCAATAAAGCCGTCGTCCGGACAGGGAAAAAGAAGAAAAAAACGCTCTCAAAAGCGCAGGTGAAAACAGTTTATCGCCTGATGGATCAGCACGATGAACGGGAACGTCTGGTTGCGCAATCATCTGCCATAAGTGTACGAGCCAACGCCTGTTATCCCGCCTGGTTCTAGCTGGCGGTACTGGATACGCTGAGTTATACCGGGATGCGTCAGAATCAGCTTCTTCATGTACGGTTGTGTGATATCAATCTTGAAGAGCGCTGGATTGATGTGATTTCTGAAGGTTCAAAGAATCACCGCGAGTTTCGGGTCCCGATTACTTCCGTTTTATATCCACGACTGGAAATTGTACTGGAGCGTTCATTCGCTGCAGGGGCGGAACCGGAAGAGCAGCTTTTCAACGTGAGCCGTTTTGACCTGAAACGTAAAGCTGAGTCTTCCCCCGGAGAAAGTGACGTGGAGATGGGGATCTGTCCGATACGGGCTTTTTTTCGGCGTATTTCCAGAGAATGCAGGTTTACCGTCAGCCCACACCGCTTCCGGCACACGGTAGCGACCAACCTGATGAAGTCTCCGGACCGAAACATTCAGGCGGTAAAACGGCTGCTGGGCCATTCCAGTTTACGATCCACACTGGAGTACATTGATGAAGATATTGATTCGCTGCGCGACATTCTGGAACAGGAACTGGGAAGGAAAGGGGTCAGGATGATAAGAGTATATCCTTGACACAATTTGACATTTACATATGAACTCTGTAAAAGCTGTATGTGAAACAGCCCACCTGTGGCAACAGGTGGGCTTTTCAAGAGCCTTTTACGCAACAATCTGGTAATGGTATCACTGGTTGAAACCTGGATTATTACTTATCCGGACTCATTGCGCACCTGTCAAATTTTCATTCTGAATAATTGACAAGTGCTTCTGAATATGGTGCCCGGACTCGGAATCGAACCAAGGACACGGGGATTTTCAATCCCCTGCTCTACCGACTGAGCTATCCGGGCAACGAGGCGCATTAAACAGGAGTCGCGGAAAACCGTCAACG
>Ga0157364_1003294_pt1 | contig 15612 bp, 9 predicted proteins | sample AttsexASBM2_FD_111476 | JGI IMG/M metagenome (GOLD analysis project Ga0157364, IMG submission 111476) | Fungus gardens microbial communities from leaf cutter ant in Ribeirão Preto, State of São Paulo, Brazil - Atta sexdens ASBM2 | ecosystem: Host-associated > Fungi > Mycelium > Unclassified ...
TCTCATTTAACATCGAAGAGAAGCCGAAGTCACGATCGTTAGTTTAGGAGTCGTGATAATAACTTTAATCTTCATTACGATCACAATTTTGCGCATTATATATTAAAATGAAAAGTAGGTACTCTGTACAAGTACAGAGATTAAATGATTTTTTAATATAATTAATATCAACTTAATCACATGCATCAAGATATAGGAAAGAGTTGCCGAATGCATATCGATCTTAAATCCTAAATCATACTTTATATTATTATAATTATCGTTAACGTATGTTGAAATAAAACTGGCTTGAATGTATTAAATACTTAATCTTTTTTTCAATAATTATTAAAATTGGATATTAATTAATTATCAATAATTGCATGAAATATTTATGTTTCATCAAAATTTCTTAATCTGTTTTACTAGATTTGTAAGAGTGATCATTTAATCTCGATATCATGCGCCGAAAGACGCGTTCGATGATTTTATTCTTTATAGTTCACGGCGAAGACTCATGCTTTTCTCCTACGCGATTATTCGTGTTACCAATATCGCGTCCTCTATTTCGACGACGAGACGGATACCTCTACAGAAAAGATTCTTACACAGGAGAGAATGAGAGTATTAGTAAACTCTCGCGATTGACTTACGAACCACGGCGGGCAAAATCACCTCTTTATCTTGATTCGAAAGTTCGTGCACAGCGGGCGTTCTGTTACGATATAAATTGCTGACTTAGCTACGCTAACTATTTATCTATATACACGTCGTGCCATCGATCGTAATAATCGACTTTGCTACACCTAAACCTCAAGCCTCCAGCAAAATGTATATAATCCTTACGCGCGTTTTCTCAACATCGTTGAAGTTTCTATCCGCGCGGATTCCATCGTCATTTATTGTAATAATTTCACGTGAATTTGTGATAGAGAAATCGCACATTTAATTATTAATTAATTACGCATCTCATCGGAATTCAAGAAAATAATTTAAATCGTATATTAGGAATTATCAAGTACCTATTATGAGAATTCTTTCCGATGTAATATTTTAATGAATTTAATATCTGATAATTAACTGACATAAATATTTATTTATCTGATACTTTATATCGTTAATTTTTCTCTTAAATACAAGATTCCTATGTAACTTTGAAGTATATTTTTCGTAAGTATCATACAATACATCTTTATTAGGATAAACCTGTTAATGTAAACACCTTCCTTTTACCTTCGATTTCGTTTCGCCGATGTTTGCACGCAAGTTTGCGAGCATGCATTCTATCCGGCGGGATCCGTTTTAATTAAAATCAACCGCATGGCTCCGATCACCTTTTAACCCCTGGTATCAGGCGCGCGCTAGCCGGCGCTGGTTTTGCTTACGTGCGTGTCCCACGTGCCTCTACGACGCGGAATTATTGCTCGCCTCGCAGTTTATTAAATTGAATTGTGTCGCACCGCGTCGTCACCCTATGGCAGTGGCTCTTTATCGGACTCCTTTCTCTCCTGCCGCTCCATTACTACCAGCAATTAACTAACCGCTCATTAGGAAGCTGCGTGCACAAACCATTCACGCGCCAATCAAAGAACGGTCGACCTGTCGGCTTGCCAGGATTATTATATTATAGTGCGTTTCTCTTCACTGTCTACAGTTTTCCGCGAACAAAAAGATGATATCCTGTATATATGAAAGAAGTAAAATGATGAATAAATAAACATTTAGAAAGATAAAATAAGAAATGTTATATTGCATTAAAGAAGAATAAATTGTTAAATAGTACAAAATTCAATCTCATGGTTAGATAAAATCTTTGCAGCATTTTAAAATTCTATCCCTCAATCTTAAATTTAACGAAAAGTTAAAAAATATAATGTTAAAAAATATATCAGGTAAATATACATATTTAAATTATTTTAATACTTGGCTGACATCTAATTAATTGTACAATATATTATGAACTTATAACCAATATTATTGTATATATTATTGTAGTATTTGTATTATAAACAATATTAAACTATTTAATTTGAGAAATGTGGATATTAAATCAATTCTTTCTTAACAATATAATATATGGAAAGCATAATTTTGCTGAAGTATTTAATTAAAAATTTACGTAAATACAAATTTAGAAGTATAATTTTGTTGATCTATTAAAATAATTATGTGGGAATCTCAAGCATGAAGAGATCCTACATAATTATTTCGACAAAATTTTCAGATCTTAAATAGTGTCAAATTTAATAAAGAGTTGTCAAAGAATAGATTATGTAAATATGTACATTCAAATCATTTAAATGCTCGACCAAATCAATTAGACTGACATCTAATTGATTGCACATACTATGAACTTATAAATAACATTAAACTATTTAATCTGAGAGATAGATTTCAAATCAATTCTTTCTTAATATTTCACTAAGGTTCTGCTAAAGTAATTAAATTTTTAGATATTTTAGCAGAACTTTCTTTTCGCGTAGTTTAGAGAAAATCTTACTAAATTGTGCATTTCGCGAAATTCTCGAGATCATCGGATCGCATCAACTCCAGAGTATCCGGATATAAATCCGGAATAATGCGGCGAAAACGCGGATCGCCTGTACCGCAGAGTAATGCGGCGAAACAGAGAGAGAGAGAGAGAGAGAGAGAGAGAGAGAGAGAGCGCTCGCGCGCGCGGAGTACTCGATCTCAGCGGGGTGGCTACTAATAGGATTTTCGTGATCAAGTCCGTCGGCACTTTCGACTCTGTTGGCTTCTCATTCCTATAAGGAGGCAGCCAAGTATCTGTCTATATCAAGCGTCGCGCGTGTGTGCGGCCACCATTGTGCCAGATCGTGCATCCGCCGTAACTTAAATCCGCGCTCCCTACGTTGACCTCAAGGTGCATCGGTCTCGTTGCAACGTACATGTTACAGAATTTGCGTAATCACGTATCATCGGTCCAAGCCTCCCCATCGTTCTCTATCCACCTTTCTGTTCTTCTCTCCTCGTTCCTTCTGCTCGCGCTACGCAATCTTGTCGTTCCACACGTACACGTTTACGTGCGCCGAGAGATGTATCCAATAAACAAGAGAAACTTACTGTGCTGTTCCATAAGCATTAATCCCGTCACGTTTATGGTTGCTCGTACACGCTCTATCAATAAGAATCTGCGTATCCTTCTACGTATTCGGATGGATCTTGATTTCAGCACGTGGTAGCTAATCGCTTATCTTTTATGTGCCGATCGTGCACTTTTCAAGTGCCGATCGTGCTGTCTTTCGTTATTACATGTATTGTATGTTCACGCGTGAATTAACGCGAACATAGGGAAATATATTTTTGTTGTCGACAAATAGTTAATGTTTTTATGCTAGAAGATTGGTCTTGTGAGATATCTAATCGTACATGACATTAATGGAGAAAGTATGATTGATATATTAAAATCTAAATTGGCTATAGAGAGAATTTATTAAGAGGAAATAGATTTTTTTGTAATGAGGACATTTCAATAAGAATTCGTTCCACGACAGCGAATAAGAGAAATATTCATATATAAATTATCATTAAGAAATACGATAGTGTCTCGAGTATTAAAATACGGAAAATTAATATTAATATTTTGAAGTGGATTTAGAATCATTTAAATATTTGATCGAAATTGAATTTAAATTTAAATATTTTCATTCTTTTTTTCAGGATGCAAGAGTTTCTTCAAGAGGAGTGTGAGGCGAAACCTAACGTACTCGTGTCGAGGGACTAGAAATTGTCCGATCGACCAACACCATAGAAACCAGTGCCAGTTTTGCCGCTTGAAAAAGTGCCTGAAGATGGGCATGCGCCGGGAAGGTATGCACTGTACTGAACCCTTTCTACGAATTTATTAGCGATTGATCTCCACTGGTGATTACATCGAGATCGCCGAAATATCTTGACGGCAATACTCGAAATTCTCAAAGAAAAATATTACAAGTTTCAACTTTTTTTTTAATTTCAGAAATATATTAATCAAATTGTTTGTTCAATAAAATGTTCTAATACGATACTTTCATTATTTAACGTATTATTTTATAACTTTAATTTTATATTTTAATGTAAATTCAAAATAAATTTTTGTTTTTTTATTGAAATTAAAATCTGACATAATAAAATTATATTAAATATTAAAATAAAAATGTTTAAACATGTAGAAAAAATATTAAAGACAAAATATGGAATATAGAAAATTAGGCGCTTGCGATATTTTTTTCTTGAGATCTTCTGTAGCGCGCTTTTTGCAATAAAAACACTAAAAGTCATGGCCAGATGATGTTTCTCTGATATATGAAATGAATCTTGAATGGATGTTGAAAATAGCACAACCTTTTGTACACGCGTTAAGATCAAAGTGCACGAAAATATCTCTTTGTTCGTTGTACTGTTTTCTGGAAATAAACGTATGTTTTGTGATTTAATTTAAAGCAAGTATTATTAAAGGGAAAATTTATATTAAATTCGATTTTGTTTTACAGTTTATTCAAGGAACAACTTCGTCTCTGTCTTTTATGATTATTATCCATTAGGAAACTCCTTACTTGATTGTAATATTCGGAGAAATGTCGTCGACAAAGTATCGATCCGATGATATATTCGCGACTCGCTGTGATCACCCGTTAAACTCTCCGTCACACGGTCCGCATATCAAGCTCCCATTTCTGATTCTTGATATTATGATCGAGCTGTGGAATTTCTGAATTATATATATTATATATAATAATGCGCAACACAATTTAAATATTTAGAATTTCATATTATTACATATTATACACTTATTTTAGGCGATAATTACAAGTAAAGATATCTTCAATTCTGATTCAGAGGAATTTTCAATTGCGATATAATTTTAATATTTAATTTAATAATATATTATGCGCGTTATTTATATACACAGGATCATTTCTATAAATATAATTAGTCACTTTTGTTACAAGTTTATTGATTATATACGAATGTTAGATATTCGCGACTATTAGATCTTCAAATTAACTTGGTGATTCTGAATATATATATATATATATATATATATATATATACATGTTTTATTTCGGAAATGTCTACACCTGAGGACGTCAAGTTTGGAAACATGGCTTTCGGCGCGCTTTGCCGCGGCAGGAACTTTTAATTGCAGCTTGTGGAAAGGCCGGAAAGGTTCCCACGCCTTATCCCCGCCCGCGATTCCACGTTTCTCCGCTCTTAAACTTGGCTACTCGCGCGATAACATCTGACCTTGTTCCGCCGCGCGCACGAGGAGAAGAGAAACGCGTTCTCTCGCTGGTCATCGGCTCTCTCAGCCTGCCCAGGTGTACAACCACTTCCGTCCGAGACGTGGCTGTCCGTCTGCCCCGGAGTGTGCTCGCGCCGCGCCGCACCGCGATCGTAAATCCGGTAAATTACGCGTTTTTACGCGTATCAGCCGCACGCATCGACTTGCATGGATATTGACGAGAAATGCAAACAGAAATCAATGATTCAGTGACGCCAAGAAAAAATATACGAGACATAGCAAGATTATAAGCAAGAAATTGAATTGATTTGTTAGCTTTCCAACTCTTAATTGAAGTCTCATCATTCTGTGCACTTTTAGAGTAAAGTCAAGTCAGTTAGAATAGCATATTATATTAATACTTATAGAACCAATAATGGTATCATTTTGACTCTACTAATTAATTTTTTCTTTAATTTTTGTATTAGATATGGAGTACAAAATATTATGCAGGTTGAATATAATATAAATAATTCTGACGATACAAATAATATCAAAATAACTTATCACTAACCAAAGATAGGAAATTATCAAATTAACACCTTTAGCAATTTCTAATGGGATATCATCAGCGATTCTAGTGTTAATAATAATAAAAAGACAAAAGATTGTTAAAATAATACAGGAAATATATATTATTTCGCACATTTGTTTTGAATGCTGCTATCATTTTAATCTTGTTTCACATTATGCTCTCAAGATAGATCTATTTAATGATCGCAAGGTTTCATATTTTGAAATTACTTTACTTTTATTTTGCGAATACAAATTAAAAAATTTAATACTGATTTTAGGATATCTCTAGAATTCAAAATCTTGATAATGTAATCAAAATCTTGATAATGTAATCTCTATATGAAAGGCAAATGTACAAGCTTGCTTTTTAAACCGTAATTCTTCAAGTCGCTTAAATAATTTCTCACTACTATTTTTTATTACAAATTATCGAAGTCTTGAGACCGGAACAACTGTCCTTCATTTTGATTTGGCCTCTTTCATATATGAATTGCAGAAAGTGCATGACTTCCTAAAGGCACATTCTCGAATATCGTGAGGCACGTTGTACTTCACGAAAGAGAAGCTCGCGCATGATTATTCGCACGAGAGCAGGCAACTCTTCTGTCCGCGGCACAGTTTTTCCCACAGGAACGTAGGCACGAGAAGCGCAGAAAAGACGTCGCATTTTCTGTCCTGTCAAAGCGACATCCGCTTATTATCCGCGATGATGCCCCAGTCTTTGATAATAATTCGAGTCGCTCGCGAGCGCGGGGCACGTAACTCTGTGTACACTCACCTGGTTTCTGCCATATACGTTCGCACGAAAGATTCCCGAGAAGGAAAGAGGGAAAGAAAAAGAGTAGAGAAAGAGGACGAAAGAAGCAGAAGAAGAAGAAGAAGAAGTCTAAGAAGTAGAAGACGAAGAAGAGAGCGAAGAAAAGAAAAGTGCATGAAGGGCCAAGGGCCGCGGAGGGAAAGGATGACGAGAATAAGGGGGGGGGGATTACCGGTACCACCAGCAGGAGCGGCAGCAGCAACAGCAGCAACGGCAATAGCAACAGCAGCAACGGGAGGAGGAAGAGGCGAGAGGTCGTGGATGATGGAGGGGAGAGGGTTGAAGGCGCGCGAGGAGAGAAGGAACGAGGAGGAGTGAAGGTGATGGAGCAATGAGAGGAGGGGCGGGAAAGAGGAAAGAAGAGAAAGAGAGAGAGAGAGAGAGAGAGAGAGAGAGAGAGAGAGAGAGAGAGAGAGAAGGAAGAGAAGAGACGATGGTCCGAGGTCAGCGGGGTGCATGACCTTACCTCGGGGCCCCTTCCTTCCGTGGGGCCCTCGAGGCAGACAGGATGCGCTGAAGATTACCCCGTAGATACTGTCCGCGATGATTACAGAAATCTAGGAAGCCGCTCAATTTAATTAACCCTTAATTGCGAGCGCTTGGGACGGGATGATGCGTTTACTCCAGTACCTTGGCGCTTTTCCCTCCGTCTCTTGTCTATTCGAGGACGATGATGATGATGATGATGATGATGATGATGATGATGATGATGATGGTAGTGGTGGTGGTAGTGATGGTGGTGGCGGAGGTTGGTTCCCCGTGTGTATGCGCGACGATGCGTGAGTTATCGCTCCGCGAAACGAAGTGCACTTTCTTTCAAAGATGAATATTGGACGAAAGGAACGTAGACTATGTAGTACAGTTGCATTGCAGATCCTGTCTGGGGATTAGACCATTAAATCTAGTATCATAATTTCTAGGATAAAAGATGACTTTTCTAAACGTGACTTTATTAAACACGTATACAATTACATTTAAGAGTTATTATGTTATTATACATATTACAATTTGAAATTTGATGTTTACGAACAATGAACTTGCACGAGAAACATAAACTTATTTATATTTATAAAAAAATAACTTTTCGATGCCACTCTTATTATAACTCGAAATTTCTTTTACTTTATGTGTCATGAAGTAACAATTATTTATTAATAAAGATACATACACTTGCTTGTTATAATTATATTCTTCTAATATGAATCAATCGAAAGTAACGCGATAAGGAATTCACAAATAAAATAAAATTGTGAAATATAAATGTTCTAATACTTTTTATAAATTTCCATCATATGTAATAGATATGGGCTTTCATTTTTTTCTGTAAAGTTAATAAGAGATAGTTTCTTACGCATCTAAATTATTCTATGTATTTTATTTATTTTAGTTTGATGACGCTCAGGATTTTTTTAGAAATCATCTTTATTATACAAAAAAAGCGTCTTATTAGTCAATTCTTTCCGCTTCGTGAACACGGAATTGGAGATCAGCTTTATCGCGTTGAACGCTCTTCAGTTGGTCGCGTAACTATCGAGTGTGCTCATCGCGATACACCGATAGCGATTCGCGACTAGAAGGCCCCGTTATGTACTTAATACGCTCGTTAAAACGAGAAACTTAGAAACGCATTCGTTCGCAGACGTGCACGTTTCTTCCATACCTTCGCAATAAATCTGCACTGTTTATTTTACAACCCGCAGCCGTTACTTCGCGTCTGCTTCGGTATCTTTGCCTAAAGAAAAAGAAAAAAAAAATTACAGTGCGCAATATCCTTTACGTCAAAATAACTACATCTATCTAATTTATGCGTGCTAAGATAATTGATTCATTCAGACATAGATACGCTTCTATTTCATATGCTGATAATGCTGAAAGAATCATAGCGTTAAACGTATGAAAAGTTATATTCTCGACAGTTCTCTTTCTCTGGCTATAAAGATTTAATAGATTCAATTTTATAATAAGAAAACAATTTTATAATTAGAAAAAAATATTAACTTTAATCTTTGATTTATCCTTTTCTTATGTACTCTGATTTACATTTTTTTCATAACGTTATCTCAAAATTTTCAAAGATTGCTTAGTAGTCTGTTTGATACATTTTTGAAAAATACTTGATTGTTATTTAATACATTGTATTGTTTATGAATATATAAATAATAAAAGTACGATAAATATAAATTACTTTTATAGAAAATAATTAATATATTGTTTTACCGTATTTTGTATTGTTTTGAAAAATTAGAATAGTTTCATTTATTGTACAACATTTTATTGTGCAACATAATTTCAAAGAGATATTAAAACATTATGCAGCAAAGCATTATGTTAAGGTTATTAATTTCATTATTTTCAGAAATTATTCTAATATGTACGATCAAGTTTTCTCTTTTTCCCATAAACAAATCCATTTGTCATGGTATTATAAGATTTTTCCCATACTGAGCATGAATCTATTGCAAATTTTGTGAACTCTCACGTGGACGATGCTCATGTAGATACACATCGTCGAACGTTCGTTAACGCCATAACAAAAGGAGACACGATGACGAGGAAGAGGGACGCGGTGGGAATCGAGAAAGGAGACGTGGAGAGAACTCGAGAGGCAAATAACCCTAATTTCATCGTCGGAGACCTGCATTCAGAAAGTCATTATCAAACGAGCGTCCCGCGCGCCTGTTATAATTACGCGGGCGTTGCACAACAGAAATGTATCGAACTGCCTTGCTTTCTCTCTCTCTCTCTCTCTCTCTCTCTCTCTCTCTCTTTCTATTTCTCTCTCGTTCTGCTTTCTCTCGTTCTGCCTCTTCTTTCTCGCCACTCTATACTAGTCTTCTCTTTCTCTTGCTGTTGTCACGTTCTTTATTTTGCACCGATCACTTGCATTGATCTGTATACACGTTTGTCTGTCCGCCCATTTCACTTTCTTTTCGAATTGTCTGCTGATTACATGATTTTCTAATAATTACGCAAACTCTTGTGTGTTTCGCGTTGTTCATTGCGTTTTTCTTCGATTAACCGGTTTATCGCTTTTAATGAAGATCACGTTCTAAGTTTACTACCAGCAATTATCCTGCGTTAACTAGTCCCTGAAAGTATTAAATTACTTGTGTAAATTTGTGGTTTGCCAGTGACGAGTATATATTAATCAGCTCGCGTAGTTATTGACTTTTAATCATATCCTTGATTATCTAGAATTTAGAATTTTCATATTTATTTATTTTGTTTACAAATTTATTCCACGTAGTTCATATCATATTTCAATTAAGAGTGTCAGAATCAATTATTATTTCCAATTGTAATATAATAATATGATATCAATTTTAATAGCAACGTAATTATATTATTATTATATTGTTATTAGTCAAATCACATGCAGAGTGAAATCAAGTATTATTATTAATTAGGATCGCGTGCTGATACATTGACAATTAATATTTACATTGAATTTTCCCAGGAAGCTTTCAAGTAAAAATTCTGAATACTCAACATCCTTCAGAATTCCGCTTGACGGACTACAGAGTATCAGAGAGTCAGGTCTTATCAATCTATCTACGGCGTGCAATCAGCCGATCTTACAGTCGATCGGCTGATCGATCGACCGATCACTCGATCAGCGACGATAGTTCCTTCCCCCTATCCTCGCGGGTAATCGTATATATTCGCAACCGCACGTGGATCTCCAGCGGTTATGAAATCCTCGTAGAGAGCAGCCGATAATCCAGCATGCCAGTCACGGCTGTGTGCACTCGTGGCCGCGTGTGTGCATGCACGTGTGGTACCATCCATGTATACGGTGGACGGACACATGGGCGTTCACGGTGCGCCATGCCGGCGCGCGGATTTCACTTATCTCTCTTTCCTGGCGTCGAAGTTCCGCGCGCGCGGTCCCGATGCAACGACGACCATTATAGCCGCATTAACTGAAATTAGACATTGTTTCCCTTGCCGGGGAACACGGCGCGCAACAATGGGGAGACGACGCGGGCGACGAGCGTGAGCTACGGGGATGAGCCAAAATAGCGGGGGGGGGGGGCAGAATAACGAGAGAGAAAAATAAGGGGGGAAAATGCGCGCAAGACGGCCACTTCGAAAGGACCCCTTCCCTTCCCTCCCCCTCTCTCTCTTTCTTTCTCTTTTTCTCTTTTCTTCTTTCTCCTTCTTCATCTGTATTTATCTCCGTTCTCCCTCGCTCTGTCTTCGCCAGCGTGCGCCGGCGAGAGATTGCCGATATTACAGCAGGGTCAGGATCGTGACTTTAATCAATTAGCGGGGTTTCTCGGACCCGGGAAATGATTAGTAATCCGGCTGGCAGCCAGACTCACTCGGCTCTTGGCCTCCTCTTCTCAGCCCCGAACACTTCACCACTCGTTTGCTCTTATCCACAACGGGGGATAAGAATACGCTCGCGCTGTTCCGATGAGCCGTACGAGGAAGTAATTGATGAGAGAAAATCAGCCTATCTTCACGGATGGAGTTCATTACTTCGTAGACCCGCGGGAAACTAGTCGCTAGATTTATGAAATGCTCGCTGATTCAATCTTTAATGTGAAACTTGATATAAATGACTTTTAAAAAGCAATATCATGATTTAAAAAAAGATATATATATATATATATTAATGACTAAAAACATAGGGTATCCTTTAAAATTTTTTACACAAAAACTATTTCACAAAGAAAGAACAATTTTCCTGAAATTTCTAAAAATTTAATTGATACAGATTTGAAAATAATTTTGTTGGACCATTAAAATAATCATTACATAGAAATCTTAAGTATAATAAACAAAAAGTTTTGACGTTCTAACCAGTTTGAATTCTATACAAAATTATTTTCAGATCTGTAGATATCTAGCTAAATTTTTAAATATTTTAGTGAAATCATTTTTTTTGTGCGCTCGAGAAAGATTCATTTATAATAAAAAGATCGAATATTTATTTAAAATATAGAAGCGTAATTTTCATTGTATTTGGTTAAAGATAGATAAGTTTTATTATTTGAATTTACAATATGATACAATATTTGCATTCACAAATTTTAATATCTGAAAAAATTCTTTTATTCATAAGAATTACAATTTAAAAACTAATAATGTCTTGGCACCATTTATTTATGGAAAAGAGTAATTCTTCATTATCAACGGAACTACAATGGACATAGGACATCGTATACAAAAATCTAAGAGAGAAGAGTCGCTATTTGAAATACCGTTATAGCAAGATAAACTGATGATACGCAATAAGCGGCAAATCGTTGCATCTCGATTCGTGCGCCGATAGCGGCGAATCGATCGGTCATGCATCCCCCGCGGCTGCGGAAAGGCTTCATGGAAATGTGGACGACTTTGACAAGATTTCAACGTTAATTGCGATTAATAACAGCGCGCATACGATGTCTTATCGTCGCTCTGTTCTACTTGACCGACGCTATTTTCTAGGTCGTCATGCGCGATATACTCCCTTTTTTCCCTTTTGCGAAAGAATCGTGACAGCGCATGCGTGTCTTACTTTGTCGCTTTTTAACGGAATTGTAGAATAAATTTCTTTGTTTTCATATCGGTGTTTTACGAACAGCAAAAAAAATATTCAAGATAATATAAAAATGTGACACGTATTCATTTTTTAAACATACTTTTCTAATTAAATTGATCATATCTTGTAATAAAGGATATTTTAATTTTCTTGCATAATTTAATACATATGTATATGCAAATTAAAATAATTTTTAAAGTATAACATGAAATATATATGAAATATACATGTGTGTGTGTGTGTATATGTGTGTGTGTGTGTGTGTGTGTGTGTGTGTGTGTGTGTGTGTGTGTGTGTATTCTGTATTTATGTAAGTACTTTATATAATATATAAACTTCCAATAAAAATATAAAATAATTTAAATACATAACATTTTTCAAAAATATTTCTATATCAATAATGGCATTTTTTGATAATGACATGAATAATCTTATTATTTAAAAAAAAATTTGTAAGCTTTAGCACAATAACTAAGCTATACAATTAAACTAGGCTATAATTATATTGAATTAAGCATACAAACAATTCACTACAGAAAGGAATTTTTCGTCTGAATTTAGTTATATTTAACAAAGAGGGGACTTTAAAAATGAATTATTTATTTAGGGAGCAATAAGATCGTTAACATGCATTTTAACATATTACTAGCCTACTCCAAAAATTCTTCATCAATCGCATAAACTTCCTGACACGATGGCCGGCGTACGAAGCGACCACGCTTCCCCATATTTACCCGTATAATCTCTTTCCGAGCATTAAAATACAAAGTAGTCGCATTACCATGACAAAACTGTCGGGTCAAGAGAGCTTGACACCGTCTGTGGGGGATTACGATCGGCGGTCGAGTCTGATATGCATATTCAGCGGTGCAAGGTCCACCTTGTGCACGTAATCTTGCGCCTTTTGTTCATTCTCAGCCAATCCGAGCTCACCGCGGCTTTTCCACTGGATCGTCAACACGTCTATTTTTTTCCCTTAGATTCACACTTGCGTTGAATTATCGCCATTGAATATTCAACGAGGCGTATTGATTCAGATTCAGAAATTTGACATTGAGTTTTGTTCGTGTGCTCGATTCGCATTGTCATCAATAAACATCGAGTTATGAAAAAAGAACGTTAGAATAAGAAAAAAAATTTTTATTGCCAATAGATTTTTATATCAGAGAATGAATGAATTTGATTTAACGCGAGTGATTTTCATCTAACATAGATAGATAGAAAAATAAATGTAAAAAGAAACACGTATTTATAGAAATAAAATAAATATAGTTTAATGAATTAGCAAACAATATCACGAAAATATAATTTCATTTGTTTCTTCTTTTTCTGCGAAAACACAATATTTTTAATATTGGCTGTATCAGCAGAGACAATCAAAATTGCTTTGCAATTGTTGTAAGATTAATAGATTGATCTTGCGTCTTAGTTCCTCACTGGATTTAAATGTATAAACCAATTATAATAAAAAATATTACAACAGTCGTGTGCAAAGCTGCTTTTTCGCTAAACACATTAATTTAATTTAAATATTTAATTTAAATATTTTTATAAGACCTGAAATTAGATTAATATACAGTTGGAAACAAATGACTTTTGACTCGGAACGGCAGCTGGTCAATTCGAACGGTGACCTCAGGGACTCTCGAAGCACCGAGATCGCTGTTCCAATCAGAATGTGAAAGTTCAGCCGCAAAAGGCTTGCTATGTTGGTCGGCTTTATGCGCAGCGCCGATATGCGCTCTCTCGCGCAAACATATACATACACCTACACTATTATTCGCTTTTTCCTGACTTCTGTCTATGCCTACTTAACATTGATGGCTCATCTTAAAGCTGATTTACACGACGAACGTACACACATATTTGACGGCGAGTCATCGTGCTTTCGAGACGGAAGATATTTCTACGATTTATCAGTTGATCTTGGATATGGTGAATACATTCTCTTATAATTTAATGAGAAGAAGGTGATTAATTATGATCGGCAGATATATCAGGTGCGTTTGCTAGAAAACGTTGTAACTTGAACATGAAGCGCATTTATAAAATACCGACAGCTGCAATTCGCACTTTAAGCAAGGTATATATAAAATTGTAAAAAATGTCTTTTACAATTTTACGAGAATAATTAATCTCGTGTCTGGATATATTGTTCGCTTCAGGGATAGTTATATCGAGGTCATTTATCGTTACGCTTGATTAAATTTTCCTCAATATACATCAACAAATGTCATAAAATGCGTCAATTTCTGTAAATTTACATATATACTTGTATTTGTTTTTTTCTATTAGAGGTTGGCGATAGACAAGAAAATTAAATTTTCTTTGAGTTGTAGAAATGATAAATTACATGAAACTAATTATGCAAAAAATTATAGGAAGCAATTAGCTTGCCTTATTTGCAAAGTCCATAATCACTGCGTTTTCTTCTTACAAATTGGAATGAATTAACATAGTTGAAAAAAATATCTGGGTCCATTGGACTCGCGAATACCGATTAGAATTTAATTTCGAGGAAAGTACGTTTACATTTTGCTCATTTCTAACACAACTAAAAAAAAATAAATTAATTAAGTTTTTTCTAAAAAATTAGTGTTTGAATATTTTATATCATTAAAATCTTGTAATATTAAATTGAAGTGCAATTTTGGTGTAATAACTGATTATAGAGGAATAAAAGTATATATGTACTTTTAAAGTATTATATGTTTCTTCCTTTTATGTTCTCGTTTTTTATAAGTGATTAAAAAAATGACAATTTGTGAGTTAAGTGCATTACTGCGATAAATGAGTCTAATCTCTTGATCCAAGTTATGCTGATTTTTAAGACGAGTCGCGTACATTTCCGCCCACATTTGTCGCGGAGAGAGCTGATTCGCGATGCGAGGCAGGTGAATTCCGCCACTGCTATAATGTGCGGCTTGCCGCTATTTGCATCTTTCTCTTGCGAACAGGCCTTCTCCTCTTTCTTCGTTCGCGCGATGCGGCAATTACGCCGTTCCCTCGAATACGTGCCAATAATATGGAGAGATACCGCGATCAGAGCACGTAAAGTCGTTTTAGCCATGCCGCCTTGCCGTTCGCGAATTCCTCGCGAAATCCATGAGCCCACACCCGGATTCTCGACACTGCGAGATTGCGTTATTTTCCTCCACGCACCTTCGGCTTTCATTAAATCGCTATTTATCACCAACGTCGAGTCGGGTACGGTAAGTTGATTACGCATTCACGAGGCGATTCGATACGCGCCGGCTAACCCGACAAATATATATCCGGTATCGACAAGAACATAAATTTCGAACTTAGAGATACTTAAGTTCTTAAATAATTCCAATATCACCGGGAAAACGTGCTTTCATTGTGCTGTTACCTTTATTTAATTGCACTTTTCTAGCTGATAGCGCGAAATAATAAAGTTCCCATAAAGAATCTAATTCAATGATACTTATTTCACAGCAACGACACTACAGTACTAAATCA
>Ga0157364_1003295_pt1 | contig 15608 bp, 8 predicted proteins | sample AttsexASBM2_FD_111476 | JGI IMG/M metagenome (GOLD analysis project Ga0157364, IMG submission 111476) | Fungus gardens microbial communities from leaf cutter ant in Ribeirão Preto, State of São Paulo, Brazil - Atta sexdens ASBM2 | ecosystem: Host-associated > Fungi > Mycelium > Unclassified ...
AAACGAAATGCATTTTTAATTGGATATTTACTTAATTAAATATAATAGAGACTAACTTTAAAAAGTAAATAAAAATATTAATTAACAGATTTATTACAGATATTGATACAGATATAGAGTTCAGTGATAATAGTGATGCAGATGAGGTTTTATCAGCATACGATTCGTTTACAGAAAAGAAAAGATATGATATATTTGAACGTATTGAAATATTGTAGGATAATCGGGTTCATGAAACAGAGATATCACCTCATTAACAGTTCAATAAAAGTTCACACATATATATATATATATATATATATATATATATATATATATATATATTTATATATATATATATATATATATATATATATATATATATATATATGTTCATAAATGGTTTCTATCGGTATTCGTTACAGTTCTCTTCTCATACGACTCTGGGAAAGACTCTTGCATATCACAACGCGCAATCTCTTACAACTCTCTCAACTCTGTCTCTAAATCATGTCCGCTCGTCTCAACTTTATTGAAAATGTGCTCAAAAACTACAGCAACACTCTCGTTTACATATACATTGTTCAAAGACCCTAGCCACATAGATTCTTTGAATGAAATATTATATAAATACGTAATAATAACATATCAGAAATGTTTAAAGAAAAGATGATTTTGGGTGTGTCTCCCGGATACCTTGGCGATTACGCCGCACCTTGAGGGTGAGACGCTGCGTATTATTGAATGGCACGAAACTACATTTTTTAATCATTTTATTATGAGAAACATATAATTTGTCGTTTAAAAACATTTAGATTTAAGAAAATTTAGATTCAAGAAAATATATATGTTGGATCTTTTTTTTTCTTCTTTTCTTCTCTCCCGCAGTTAATGCAAAATTCGTTGAAAGTACGTGATTCGTGCAACCATCATTTGCAGTGATTGCAGCGAAGCCAGCTTTCTTTTTTTGGTACTTTGAAAATAATTATCGTCGCATTCTTTGCACTTATTAACACCGTTTTTTGTTTCTTTCTTGCGTTTCTTTCTTTGTTTTTGCGTCCACTTCGTCATCATTGTTCCATAAACGATTCCTCGGAATTCGAATCTGTGTCTTGAAACTGCAATTTTTTTTTTACATTTTGAGTAGATTTCCTTGTTTTATTTTTCTTGTTCGTTCTTTTTTACACTGTCTCTTTATTTTCTGCAGAAGGTAACAGGACGACAGATTTTTTTACTTATTTTGATGTAACAGATAATGAAGGCACAGGAAAAATATCTTTTAACTTTCGAAGGTATTCTCAATGCTGCAGAGTTAACAATTGATGATTCATCGCGCTGAAATGGCTGCTGTACTTCAAATTGTCGCTATGTGGCTCGAGAAAGATTCGTATTTTCTTTATTTTCTTCTGATGTAATTCAGATCAGTCATTCTATCGGACATCGCAAAAAAATGGTCTGGGATGATGTTTTGAAAAGGGAAAATTCCTGTCGAAATGAGTACCACTAGTACCATTTCCGACTTTTGCCAACTAAAAGCAAATCAATGAACCAACTTGATATCGAGTTAGTTTACAGCCAATGCTGTTCAACTCATATATTACTTTCTGCTTTAAAATATGCTTTGAATGAACTAAAAAAGGATTTATCCAGTGGCTGAAGAGCATATGTGCGGCGGTAAGCACAATAAGGAAACGTTGTTTTCATCCGCTACTTGAAGTAAACTGATTGATGAACAGTGCCCATCTAAGATTAAAATGTTTCTACCAGGAGCTTTCCGAAGCAAAAATTCCTCTTTGAACCACTTCTAAAACTAAATAATTAATTCAGAATTAATGTAAGCTGAATTTTCGTTCATGGTACACAGTCGACCCAAGGGAGATCATCTTTAAATTTTGCCTTAAATTTTTACCTTTATAAACATAATATAAAAATAAGTGGAAGAAATCTATCTTCCGCTGTGAATAACAGATTGATTAGAGAAGGCAAATTGAATCAGTTGGATCTTGTTGCTAAAATTAATATTTAATATTATAATAAAATGCGTTAAGTATTATTTTATATTATATTATAATTAACTTGATGTAATTAATTTTCTATACAAATAATTATATATTTATTACCGTAACTTTTGCTTATTAAGATTGAGTCTTCTGCGATATTTGTTGTAAATATTACATTTGTCACCTTCACTAGTTCGAGTAAAATATTGCCAACATTGACTTCTGGATGGCGGCACTTCATATAGAAAAAAATAGATGAAAGAATATTAATATAAAAAAAATTATGCTAAAATAATACATGCAAGTAAAATATTGCATAAGAGAGCATATTGTTAGAAAAAGTGAAAGCATAATGCAAGTAGAAATTAGGGTGTTACATCCTTTCCAAATGTTCCCATTTAAACTTTTAATTTGTATACAGTATATTAAGCACATAACTTTAAACATAATTCTCTAAAATTTAGCAAAATTTAGCGCATTATCAAATAGTAATCATACTGGACATACAAATAATCATACATTCCGGTCCACACATCATTCACATTTGTTCAACATTTGATAAACAACAAGAATAAATGATGCACAATATGTGTGAATCAGAAAGAATCCTAGTATGAAGAAGACAGAAATATCTTTTCACACACCTTAAAATAGCACACCTTATTCTATCTCTTTCCATATCAAGTATCAAGAAGACTATATTCACTTTGCTCTTGTAAACATCATCTGTCTTTAGTTGTTTTCTTTTTAAGAGACAGCTGATACAAATCATTTTAAGCTTGATATTCAATAAACAACAAACATAACAAAGATAAAACGATATTTATGTCGATCAAATGTGCCTTTTTTAAAAGAAAAGCAGCTCTAATAATATTTAATATTTGCTTACAAACAAGAATGAAACTTTCATGCTCATAGTTGTCATGAGTGCCAAAACAAATGTAAAAAGAGATGGAATAAGTATGCATGAACTTCGTATGAAAATTTTAGTCTCTGTACGATACAAATGCAAACAAACTTTGATTCAATCAACATACAAATCTGTTTTAACAAAAGTGATAATTATTTAATTATACTACGTAAAATATAATCTAAAACTAACGTAAAATAATCTTCATCTGCAAGAACTAAATATTTGATAAATGACGCGGAAAACACAGTTGAAGAAAACTCTGAGGATAAATATTTGACAATATATATATTCTTCTCTTGTTCATGAACAGTTGGCTAATTTAACTTTTTCTGCGCGATGATTTGATTGGCTATTCTGTAATTTCTAATGACAATGATATCGTTATGTGTTGTTGAAAAATAGCAACTATATAACATATATGCGCAACGATACAAAAACGATGTCGACACTGACTACGTTTAGAGCAAAGCACAGACTTTTGCATAATGCATAGCATAAGTTGCGTTCAAACTTTGCAAATCAACTAATCAGAATCTTTTTCTACTTTCCATAGAAAAGAAGAATTTCAATTGATTGATTCCCTTATGCACTATGCATTATGCGTTGTGCAAGAATCTGTGCGCCTCAGCCATTACAGATTTTCACGGTCATCCTATTGTTTTCTGCACACTGGACGTGGAAATGTTTGCCGCACGGCAAAATGTAATGTAGTAGCCAATAAGTTTACAGCTCCTAATCCTATGTTTATTGGTTAGGCTAATGGCTTCTGCACACTTGCGTCTCATTTTGTCGCGCGGCAAGCGTTTCCACGTCCAGGAGCCGTAATAGATATATAATTTCCACTGCGTGACAAAAGTTGAACTCAATTCAAGTGTACAGCCGATGTTTTCATTTTATATTCTCATTGGATATCGCATGTCATGCGCGACGAACATCGTGCTAGTGTATCGGAATTCAACTTCCGCCGCATGTATCGCATTCTGTGTGCCATTAATCAAGTTTAATTGTAGTTAGAAATTAATCAATCACAGTCATTTCATTATTCAGAGGAATAGCTATGATTGATCAATTTCAATGTTATTAAACCTGATTAAAGATGTAATCACTATCGTATTGTTGAGAGTTACAGAACAGGGCAGCAGCCTACGGAATAAAAAGGAGATCAAACTCTGGCTCGAAACACGGTTTCAGAGAACCCAGAAAATGGAGCGATGCGATTTTAGTGTCATTACGGGAAGTTGAAAGTATACCACATGATAACGCGTACGAAATTTGATCTTCTTTTTTGTACTCCATGGTGTCAGCTTACGCAGCGTGGCAAGCGTACCGCGTCTAATGAGCAAAAATCATGATTGTATCGTTCGACACGTCTGTTAAACTATCGATACAATATCGGTTCATACAATATCGGAAGAAAAAAAAATCGATACAAAATATCAAAAATCAAACTCAAAAGTATCGATATTTTAAGATATCTGTATCGCCCATCCCTACTCTCTGATAGCGTTTTGCGTGCGGACCTTTTGTAAGCCCCAGCGATAGATTTTAAGTTAGTGCTCGGTAAGATTAATCATCACTTATGTTATTGCGAGATCGATTACTGCTCGTTAAGTAATTACTCGCGCCGTTAGATAACCGCTTATGTTGTAGATTTTTTTAGTTTCTCGCATTCTAACCTAGTAATGCGACACCGATATCCAAGCTGTCATAACGAACGCAATTACGTCTCTACTCTTTCGATCTGTACGTTCCAAATATTTATTTGAGATTGTATTAAACTGCCTTATGGCTTGTAAGTCAGAAACAATGAGTAACATTTCTTCGTGAACTTAGTGATTTCCCGCCAATTTTCTTTCGCTATTAAGTAGCCATCGGCGCCCAGATACGCCCGGCGCCACATTAGGCACAGCATCCCTAACGTAACCACAGATTGATGACGTGATTGATACGTCGCGTTTAACCTAACCTAACCTAACGCGCGTATTCTAACAAACCGCAGACATAAGTGGCTCAAGCAATCCTCCTTAGGACGATCAGAGTAGCGGTGCATCGTCACGTATAGTTGAAATGCCTGCGCTTGCGCGAGTCGGAATCTAATCTAAATCGCGGTTCTGAAAATCGAAGCCAGATCTATGGTTTGTACAAATGGATATCCAATTCCTTACCGCGGTGTAACTATAGATGAGGCGAAATACAATTACAGTGTCTTGACGACGATTCCTTGATTGAAGTTAATCAAGCGGGCAATATCGTGCCCGCGATGGATAGACGCTGCGCTCAAAGACAGGTTAATTAAGAGTTTTGTGGATAGCGCCGAAAAGAAACTGCGTAAAGTTATTAAATGAGGTGATCGCCGTTCGTTGCAATTTCTTCGTCGGATGAGAGATCTCATGCAAAACAGCGAGTCAGAGGAAATGCTTAAATCTTTATGGCTGTAGCGTCTACCACAACAAGTGCAGCCTACATTAACAATTACCAAGCACGAACTTGAAGAGTTAGCGCAATTAGCAGACCGAATTACAGACGTGCTACCCATTGGCGTTAACGTTGTCGCAGCAGTTATATTGATAAAAGCCAACTCGGCAGATTCGCAAATGTCCGTGCTTCTAAATCGGATGGAGAAATTAGAAACTCGTTTATTCCGTAGTCATAGGCCTCGCGGGATTCTCTTGCAAAAATCGTTGAAGATCACAATCGGAGAGCAAGTTCTGCTAGTATCATCGACGCTTTAGCGGCAAAGCCAAGTGTACGTAATCCTGCAGCTTGAAAGCCAGCGATACAGAAAAACTAGAGGCCGAACTATCTTCGGCGGCAGATAATTTGGCCGTGGCAGATCGCCATCTCATAGAGACTGTCTCGGCATCAAATTTTTGGTGGACACTACAGCGAACGTCTTGACCACGACGTTCCTGTCTCAAGACGCGATCGTACTCACATTCGCGATCAGGTACTCTACGTTGCAAACGAAACCATCCATCACGTGGACAAAAATTACTCCAGCTTGATTTGGGATTCCGTGTTTTTCAATGGCCTTTCATAATCGCCGACATGGACACTTTCATTATTGACTCAGCAATTACAATTTATTGCCTGACATACAATTAATGTAAGTCAGCCCCATTCCAAAGACGGGGCGAACATACCACCTCACCCATAAAGATATATGCGACAGACCATCTACCCAATGAAGTCACCCCGAGAAGGGCGATGGAAAAACCCAGCAACGCCTGCAGAGCGTTTCTGCAAGGGTGAGCAGTTTCGCCACGACACGCCTCGAGGCATCTCGTGCGGGGAACCACAAGGAAGCTTACTCATCTGCGTCCAAACGCATGCTCTGGAAGAATAAGGATAGAGATTAGGATTAGGATTGGATATTGGCTTGCCCATAATGTTGAGACAATCAAGTAGTTAGATTGCCTCCTGTCTTATCGGAGCAAGTCAGCTCTATGTGAGGCGCCAAACTCGAAATCGTAACAGTAGGTCGAACGCACAAGGCGTCTGACCAACTGATGTCCAACTGCCTAATAGGCAGGCAACACCTACAGCATAAGCATTTGATTGACGATACGTTCCTTAAAAAAGTCTCTGCTCAGTTTGTCAACAAAGCTATTCCTCGTTTAACAATGTTGGTCAATGACCATACAAAGAGATCCTAAGTTTCCTGAAATAAGTAGGACGTCGATCACGCACAAACAAACCGCACACGGAGTGAAATGTAATCGAGTTCAAACAAAGCCAAACGACTCTGTTCAGAAAAACTCGAAGCAGGAGTTAAACAAGAGTTTGATGCAACAAGGTTTATGTAGACCTTCCAAGAGTGCTTGGGCTAATCCCCTCATGCAGAAGAAGAATAGCGATTGGCGTCTGTGGAGATTACTGCAGACTCAATGAAGTGATCTTGCCAGATCGTTACTCAATTCCGTTCTTGCAAGATAGCACACATTTCCTGCATGGCAAAACCATTCTATACGGTAGATCTAATGCCTGCATATCAATTGATTTCAGTCCGCGAATCGGATATTCCTAAAACCACAATCATTATACCGTTCATATTTTTTGAATTTCTTTATGTGACTTTCGAACTTCGCAGCACAAACTTTTCAAAGATTTATGGACCGGGTAACTGCAGGATTTAATTTCTGTTTTACTTATATCATGATAACATTTTAATCGCTTCGCAGAATGAATCACATAAGGAGTATCTAAAAATATTGTTCGACAAACATGGCATAGCAATCAATCCGAATAAATGTGTGTTCGGACAGAAAAGTGTCATCTTCCTGAGACAATCAGCGCATTGAAAGCATTAAATCTTTACCCGAAAAAGTCCAAGCTATCGCTGAATTTCAGGAAACAGCTACAGTCAAAGGATTTCGACGTTTCTTAGAAATGCTCAATTTTTATAATCGGTTTCTCAATGATCTTGCAAGCATGCAAACGTTATTGCTAAATGCAATCTCGGGGGCGTAAACGTAACAACAATGCGAAAATAGACTCCTGAGCTCAAACATCCTTTCAACGAGTTAAGGACCATCCCGCTCAATCCTCGCTCACATTTCCAGACAGCAAGGGTATAAACTGTTTCGTTACAAATAGACGCCTCAGACAAAACAATCAGTGCAATAGCACAACAATTTACAACCACTCAGTTTCTTTTCAAGGAAACTCATGCCTACGCAAACAAAGTATAGCGCATATGATAGGGAATTATTAGCTATCTATGCTTAAACATTTCGATATATGCTAGAGGGACGAATTTCATATTATCATAAACTCTCGTATATGCATTCAAGAGGAAATCGAATCGCCAAGACAAACCCAACTACTCTTCATTTCCGATGTTCACAACCGATGTACATCACGTTTTAGGCACTGACAACATTGTAGCAGATGCATTATCTCGACACTATTGTGATACTAATTAGTTTCGATATGCAAGAGATTGCAGAAGCCTCGAACGACGAATTGCAACAAGTGAAACAATTTACATCAACGTCTCTGAAGCTCAAAAAGTTTATCTTATTGGAAACAGCATCCAGCATTTACTGTGACACTTCAAAAGAAGAGATCAGACCATACATTCCTGAATCATTACGAAGACGAGTTTTTGACATGGTGCATCAGATGTCTCATCCAAGCGGCAGGGCAACTCACTGACAAATTTGTGTGGTTAGAGACATTAAAGAGTGGGCCTGCATCTGTCTAGCATGCCAGCAAAATTCATCGGCATAACTATACCTCGCCTACTAAAATACCAGTATCAGATACCCGTTTCGAGTACATATCGAAAAAACAAATTTTTTATCGATATCGTCGGTCCTCCATCTAAAGGTTTCAAATACTTATTACAATTGACCGATTTACTCGTTAGTTCGAAGCCATTCCACAAGATTGTACTGCAGATATGATGGCGAAGATGTTTTTCACTCACTGAACAACCAGATTTGGAGGTCTATGCCTGACACAACTGATCAGAGCAATTTGAAGCGCAACTGTTCGACGCATTAACCAAACTCGTCGGTTCTAAACGTTGTCGGACAACTACATACCATTCAGAATCTAATGGCATCATCGAACTATGGTATCGCTCTTCAAAAACTGTATTAATGTGCCATGGTGAAACTCAATGGACTGATACACTGCTAGTAGTATTATTCGGATTAAGAACTTGTTTCAAAGAGGATCTAGGCACTTCTGTAGCGGAGTTAGTTTACGGCACTACGCTCAATGTACCGGATAAGTTTTTCTCTTCTGAAGGATGTCGAGCGACCCACGAATTTTCATCGAGGATTTCCGCGTAATTATGCAAAAGTTACGGCCTAATCAACCTCTCATTATATTAGACTTAAGGTATTTTTCCATAAAGATTTGTATAACTGTTTTCACGTCTTCCTCAAAGAAGATAACAGGCATCTCCTGGACCAATTGTACATCGGACCGCATAAACTATTAGAGCGCATTTCGGACAAGGTCTTTGCTATAGAAGTCGACGGCAGATGTATTAACGTCACTGTCGATAAATTTAAACCCGCTTATTTAATAATTCAAGATTCATAAACTACTTCGTCCACTGCGTCTCCATCTTCAATTAACATTCCAGTGCAATATGAACCAAAGACATATCCTGATTCAGCAATCAAGCGAAAGATTGTTAAATTTAATAAAAAAGGATTAATTCACGCAATATTATATTAACCGATCAATAAGTATAAGTTTCTGTTAGTTTCATTTAATTTTATTTTCTGTTATTTTCGTTCTAATCAGTATTTGTTTCCTTAATGTTTACACTGGGAAGGGAGTACTTGTGGCGTTGCAAGTGTCAATTGCGGCGCTTGAGTCAGTTCTTTTTTCCGGTTTTCCTCTGTCTCCCTTCTCCCTCCCCCCTCTCTCTCCCTTCTCCCCTCCCCCTCCTCTCTCTCTTTCTCTTTCTCTCTCTGATGCCATGGCATTCTGCGTGCGGACCTTTTGTAATCCCCAGCGATAGATTTTAAGTTAGTGCTCGATAAGATTAATCATCACTTTATATTCATTGCGAGATCGGCATCGATTATTGCTCATATCATTAGGTAATTACTCGCGCCGTCAAATAAACGTTTATATAATTGATTTTTCAGTTTCTGGTATTCTAATCTAGTATTGTGATCGATATTCAAACTGTCGTGTCGCACGTAATTACGTTTCTACTCTTTCGATCTGTACATTCCAAATATTCATTTGAGTTTATATTAAATCGCCTTATGACTTGTGGGTCAGAAACAATGACTAACATTTCTTTGTGAACTTAATTAGATTTCTCGTTAATTTTTCTTCGCCATTAGTTAGCCATCGCCGGCGCCCGACGCTATATTGGGCACCGCAGTCACAACGGTTACCAACATTGCATCCTCTTCAAGCACGTCGCCGCCGCGTGTCATTCCCAACTTCCCAATCGCTCGGTTTGCTTGTAAACGTATTAGGGATGGGCGATATTCTGAAAAAATCGATATGAAAATATTCGGTCACTATAAACATCGATTATTCAGAGAAAAAAATCGATTTATTGATTTATAATCGAAAAGTATAAAATATGAAATAATCTATACATAACTGTTATTATTAAGAATTATTTTATTAAGAATTATTATATTATTAATTTTATTCAAAGTAAATACTCTCGGTCGACATTTTGAAATTCTTTTTGCGGTTAAAAAAAATAAATATTTCATTGGTGAAAAGAACAAAAAGGTTATTTGGATAATAAATTAGAATTCAGATCCGGTTATACAAATATAAGATTAATTTTCTCGGTTCAATTTACTCTTTATTTGTTTGTAATCTAAGAATTAGAAAGAGATAAACATTAAATTAACCGAGGTTGAAGTTAATCTACCATTTGTGAAACCGAGTCTCAAGTATAAATTTGTTATAAAAACTTCAGATAAATTATATATATAAACTCTATATATAAACTTTATATTTTTTAGTACATATGTATTTAATAAACTATATAAAGTATTTTATATGAAATAAATCATTTAATATATGAAGTAAAACTTTACATAAAGGAAACTTATGTAACATGTTACTCACGATAATTATTATTTGATACAGAAACATAAAAAACACGTGCTAAATTAGCATCTTACATTAATCCCACTCTTTTCATGAAAGAGAGCTTAAAAACAATAGCTAGTTTAAGTGCTTACTAGTCTGTTCCTATCATCTGTTCCTATCAGATTTTATCCGACCGGCATCAGAAAATATTCTTTCAGCTGGAACTGATGTAGCAATGGCACTTCCATATTGCCAAACTAATACGTACAGGGATGGAAATGTATTTTTTAAAGATGCCCAATGTTTAGAAACATCTGTTTCGCGAGAAATTACTGGCTGCTTCAAATAATGCTTCAATTCAATGTGTAACGTGTTATTTTTTTGTGAACAGTCAATAATGTCAATATTTTTTGCTGCCAAGTTGTCGATAGTCCCAAATATTTGTTTGTATCTATGTCCTTTTGTCCAATTGCACATTCAGATTTTCCTCATTTTTTACGACATTGCCTTGAATTAAATTATTTATGCGAGTTATCGCCGTAGAATCTGCCAGTTTTTGAAGTGAAATTTCTTGAAACGTGGATTGAAGATCGTAGAAATAGCCAATATTGAATTTAATTCAAAATCTTTGATCGATTTTGAATCTCAGTCAGTATCTTTTCTTTAAATTCTTCTCCTAATACTGTAGACATGGCGATATTTTGAATTGTTGCCTCCATACAATCTACAATAGATATGATTGTACCACATGTTGAGTAAGACTTTCCACTGATAACACAGATAACATTCTCAATAGGCTTCATAAGTAATACCAAGTCTTTCAACATTTGGATTTCTTCTTGCGAAAGCATGTCTGGTGCAATTGGATACTTCGAAATCACAGGGTAAACATATTCCTCTGGTTGCAAAAATCTATTGAGTATGAAGAAGAAGTATGTGGAATTTCATCGAGTTGGACAATTTTGAATAAATTTCAAGGTTGTTCTCTCCGATTTGCTATCACGTATCTGGAATCTCTTTAATTCAACAGAGGCCATGACACTTCTCCTTGCGAGACCAACGAAAGTTTTCACTTTTGCGATAATGTTTTTCGTAACAGGTAGAGTATACAATGTATCTGGGATGAGACATATGATGTGCGCAAAACATCCTATTTGCTTTTGCTTATTGATCAAACTTATAGCTTTTTTATTTGATGCATTAGCTAACAATAGCAGTAATCTTTGTTTCCATCCAAGTTGAAATTTGCCATTATCAGAAGCAAAGGCAATGTACTCTGCAGTATGTGCATCTAAAAAAAAGACACATTCGCTTTTCATCGTGAGATCCATCGATCGGTAGTGCATAGTTACCAAAGTAATTCTAATTACTTATATCAGTCATATGTCACACGCGTGTATGAGGAAGCGCCTTGAAGATTTGTCTTAAACGAATCTTTCAGTACATCTTATTGAATTTTTATCATTTTTATAATCGTTTTCCTACTTGGAAGATTGTACAGGGAAGATATTTTTATTAGTAGATACTGTTTTCATTAGTAGATTAAAACCATCATTTTCGATAAAGGCATGTAATTTATCGTAATCATATAAATAGCATTGGTAATTCTATTTGCATGTTTATCCATCCTTTATCTGCAAATAACAAAGAGAAATATTAATAAAATTATAAAAATATAAAATATTATTTCCGAGTAAATTTCATGTAAAATTACAATGATTAGAATTAGATTATTTTAGATAATATTAAATCAACTCTTGAAAAAATTTGCTCGTTCAAAAGCTTTTATACGATTTACAGTCATTACATTCTAAAAATAAATATTCAAATATAAAATTGGAATAGCAAAATTCACTAAATCATTTTTGTTTAAAATTGTTAACTGAAGAAAAATAAAACTTGAGAAATTTAATATATTGATATATTTAATATATTGATTAGAAAAGGAAATTTATAATATAAAAAAATATATTATATTTTAAAAATATACCCGTTGTAGTTCACTTTTTTTTTTTAATAAAGCATTATCAACTCATGCTTTATGTTTTTTGTTATTAGTAAGCTTGATAGTACAAAACATTTCATGTTTTTGAATGAGATGCTGCCATGAGATGCTGCCATGAGATGCCATATATTTGTCGTATTATTTTCATGTTTAAAATTTGTATCGTATAAATTGTATCGGACTGAGATGTTTGTTTTCTTAACAAAATATTTTTAAACGACACTTTTTTGTTTTGCTCTATAAAATAAACACTTATTCTAAAATATCTTAATAACAAATCTAATTAAGAAATTGATTTTGTCAAAATGTATATAATAGAAAATACGCTGTGCGTATTATATACGTATTATATACATTATCTTACACTGTACTCGAGTTAGAAACTAAATTTGTTGTAGTTTTGAGGCTTTCCAGGTGGAACCTGGTTTTTACCAATATCTGGAAAATTTAATAATACAAAATAAATGAATAACATTTTTATTATAAAAAGGAGATGTTAAATCGATATTTGAAATGTATCGCTCTTCTTGAAAGTCTCGAAGTTTATTGTTGGCTCTTATCCGCCACGATGATTGGTTCTCTCGCTGCGCTTACTTCCGTGAACGGCAAAGATCGCTCGTTTGATGGATGTGTATCGTTGTGGGGTTAAGTACATAAGTTACATAATTACTTACATAATTACATAATTATAATTGAATGAAGAATAGACAGACGATAAAGTATATTTCGCTTAATGTTAAGGTTACACTTTCCATAATATAAATGAAATATAAATACCACTATTGATATATGAACATTCTGACAGTTCTGGCTAGCGACAATTAAAATTTAAAAAAACGTAAAAAAGTATTGTTTATTTTTAAATATACGATAACAAGTCCATGGCTGTGCATCATACATTTAAGTAAAAGCATAATGTATTTAAATGGAATGGATGAAAAACGTCGATCGAAACTGGGAAGAAAATAGTCAGACTCTAATTAGAGGATCTCTAGGTTTAATAACATTTGTAGTTATGCTGGTCAATCATAATTATTCCTTTAAAGAATGGTATTGTGATTGGTCAGTTTCATAACTACAACGTTATTACGAACCTTATCAAACCCAAATAAGTAAGCCGTACAAATGTAGTATTTATAATGTATTCTATTTTCAGTTATTATCTATACATCACAGAAACGTTGCAATGTTGCAAACTGCGCTGTAAATCTCTGCAACATCGCAGGTATTTGAAATAATATATAATACATGTTACGGCGCAAGATTTTATAAATCTTGCAGCGTTGTTACAGGGATATTCAAAACATTTTAGCTTTAGAGTAATGAACTGCTGTCACATATGGAAACATACTATTATATGATTGTTAATTATTTCCATTAATTTAGGAATTATAGTTCATTGAAACATTTGTTGTCGCGACAAGATCTTTCAAATTTTACAATTAATTTTCATAATTTTTGAGAATATCTGGATTTAAAAAATTCTTTGAATATTACAAAGAAAATGAAGAATGTGTGGAGTTCTTATTATTTCACCAGTTAAAAATATGTACAAAGGAAATATGTACAATGGGAGAGAAAGAAGGGGAGAAGAGAGGGAGGGAGGGGGAGAGAGAGAGAGAGAGAGAGAGAGAGACGTGATGAAGTAATTTCTTCATAAAATAAAAATTATATAGAGTATAATAAAAGCTCAGTATTATGAGATTCTCTTGTATTTTAATAGAATTATTTTTAGATGACTAAAAAATTGCAAGATGAAGGTAAATAAAATGAATTTAAGTTTAGAATTTTTTTAAGTTTAGCTTAATGTATAAATTAATTCATGAACTCTAATATTTTTGGAAATTTATATGATATCGAACAAATAAATATTGAACCAATGTTCTTGAATATTAAATTACAACGTTGACAGGACATTACTTTAATAAATATTAAACCGTTTTTATTATATTTTGGTAACATTTTGCTATGCTGTAATTCGATGTTTCTGAAGATTCAATATTAGTTTAATACATTTTGAAACGGTCTTTAATCTGAAAGTAATTATTGATTAAGAAATTATCTCAAGAATATGTCTTTAAAAAGGAAATGCGGTAGTTGTGAGACACCCTGTATATTTTACACTTTAGCAGGTCTATTTTGTATATATATTCTTAATTGGTGAAATGGAAATAATAAGAAACTTCATGCAATCTATTTCATTTTCTTTGCAATATTCAGAGAATTTTTTAAATCCAAATATTTCAAGAAATTATGATAATTTATTATAAAATTTATTGAAAAATTTTATCGCGCATTGATGACAAATGTTTCAACGAACACTATAATTCTTAAATTAATGGAAATAATTAATAATCATATAACGTGTAATTGACGTATGTTTTATATGTGCAGTCCATATGTGCATCTCAAAAGCCAAAATCTTTTTAATGTCTCTGTAACAATTTGTAAAATCTTGCGCCGTAATATGTATTATATATTACAATGTTGCAGCGATATTACAGCGCAGTCTGCAATATTGCAACGTTTCTACAATATTACAAGTTTCATATATTATACATATTTGTACATATAAATGTCAAAAGCTTAATAGTGCGTGTGAATGTTATGTTATAGTATTAAAAAATTAAAGATATATATAAGAATAGATCTATTTATGATAATTTATTGATATTATATTTTTAGAGCTGCTTCACGGATCACTCATAACTCTTACAACAGAGGATGATGATGACAGAATGTTCATCGAAAAGCTTTAAAAATAGTAATTAGGTCATTTCTTTGTAGATACATTTCGTTAGAATTTAAAAATTACTTACTAATCAATATCGTCAATTAAATGATATAGACATTTTATCTCCATCATACAATTTTCAATTGCTGTGGCATATTCATAGGCTGCATTATCGTTGTCTACAATGATATTAATTTTATATACATTTAGAATAAATAATATTAAAATTTGTGTTCATTTCAAATAAAAGAAAAGGAATAAAGATAAAACATATTTTCATTTTATCCGGATATATTCACGTATAGTTACATCTTTAAATGAAAAAGGCTCTTAATCGTCAATTTGAAAATATATGTAAATCTTTCATCTGTTGTATAATAAGAACAGTAGGTATACTAGGCGGGTTCTAACCCATGGGGCTAGAGGGGAGCGCGGGGCGCGGGG
>Ga0157364_1003296_pt1 | contig 15601 bp, 4 predicted proteins | sample AttsexASBM2_FD_111476 | JGI IMG/M metagenome (GOLD analysis project Ga0157364, IMG submission 111476) | Fungus gardens microbial communities from leaf cutter ant in Ribeirão Preto, State of São Paulo, Brazil - Atta sexdens ASBM2 | ecosystem: Host-associated > Fungi > Mycelium > Unclassified ...
TGAAAAGGAGCTTGCAGAACAGCTTGGCGTTACGCAGCAAGCCATTTCCGTACGATTACATACGAATAAAGATTGAATTTTACAAAAAAAAGCTCAGAACTTTTTTGTACACCTAATACATATTTTTTAAAAACATATTAAAAAATATATATTTTATATATTATATACATGTAATATATATATAATACATATTTTTTTTAATATTAGGAATTTCGTAAATTAGACTGAAAAACATTATGGCGCGTTGATTAAACATTTAGAAGCTCATTATGTTCGTAAATAGCATAAATATTTTGAAAATTTTTACGCCCTTTGATTGTATATTTTTTAATTATTCTGTTAAAGTAATCATATAAGCATGTAAGTTTTTACGTGGCGTAAGTTTTAATATTACGAGAAATACGCTTTAAATCGTCGCGAAAAATGCAACTGTGAGCGACATATCCGATGAAGTAGCAGATGCTTTTTTACTGTACTGTTCTAAACAAATGCCAGGAAAACTGAAATGAATCAGAGGACTTAACGTGGAAAAAGGGCAGTTTCGCTTGGCACACTTTTCATTCACGATTGCACCGCGAGGAGTGGCTGTTTCTCGCAGCAACCGGTCGATGCTCCGCATATACGCGACAATAATATTTTACATACAAAAGAGAAAAGTAAAAAAGGAAGTAAGACGTAGATGCAGTCGACGATATTGACGTCTACGTTATATCCACACGCGCAACTTTCAGCGTCGCCTGATGTTCCCCGTTGGGAACGACACGAGAGTATCTACTTATTCAGGATTCTACCGACTGTATCTATCGTATCTCTCATGTTACTCTCTCCTCGATAAACATTTCCTTTAACCTAGGAATTTCTCCCGATGTTACTGCGAACGTATTTTCTATCGTTATCGAGGAAGCGAATTCTTTTTTACGAAAGTAAACCTTTCCGAATTTTTCAAAATCCTGCGTTATCCTAATATCGTGATACATTGTAAGATTACTACATTAAAAATTGTTTCTTTTCCATTTAGCAGGATTAGTGATATTTTTTTCTGAAGAAAATTTCATCGATAGTTTTTGAGTAAAAAGAAATAAAACAGTAAACTAAGCAGTAACCAAAATAAAAAAGAGGCAAAAAAAATTAGCGCAGAGCCGGAAATTGAAAAACTTTTCACTAACATAAAGTTGTTTCTCATAAAGTCACCTTTAAGAAATTACAGTATTTAAAAATAGAAAACGATTCGCGTGCCATAAGATACAGAATGTTGCAATTCAATGTTTCTGAGATGTTGATTCAACATTAAGTGTGTACATTTTTTCAACATTGAATGAATCTATGTTGATTTTTCTGATTGTTAACGTAAGAATAATATTCCCATGTAATAGAGAACATTGAAAAAAAATCTTGCTAAAATGTTAAAATGATAAAATGATAAAATGTGAATGTTTAAATCTACATTTCGCGATGTTTTGTGTGTGTGTGTGCGTACTGCAATTACATTCGCAATGTTGCAATTCAACATTCTGAGATGTTGATTCAATATTAATGTACTATATGAGGCAGTGGTTATTTTTAAATAAAAAAACTAGATGATAATTTCCAACAAATTAAATAAAAAATAATTTAAGTTGTGACATTTCTATAGTAGTTTAATTGGGTTTACAAGTTCGAAAAATCATTTCGGCGCAATTCAAATGACTACATATTTAATATATAAATTCAAATAGAAATTATTTAAAAAGTATCTAAGTTTCGATCGTAATAGACATTAAATTCTTACTTGTGTATTCACATATACGGTCTTAATAAATCGTTTAAATGAAAAATAATCTAAAAAATAATTTAATCTATTATTTAATCAAAATTGTATTTTTGGTTTACCTAGCATCCTACATGAAATTGCTATAAACTCCCACCAAACATTAATTAATTAATTATTCGATTTTATACGACTGCACAATTTCGTTTGAATAGAAATCAGGAACTTCAGAGAGTTGATTTAATGTCAAATTAACTTATTAAATTGTATATTCCAGATGCACAGTAAAACTTGGATGTTAGAAAAGCCTACAAGATGTATTCAGTTACTCTAACTGAATAATTGATATATACAAATGTTTAAGTCATAAGATAACACTATTATGATATTAAAATATAAATTATCTTCTTTTACTACAATGAAAAATATTTTCAAAAACTAATTAGTACACTTAGATATAAAAAAAGCATACATACCTGTTCAATGTACAATTTCAAATTAAGTTAATTGTCATATTTCAAAATATATAAAAACTTTTATAATCAATTTTACATTTTAAAGATTACATTTAAATACGAAAGATTGTAAAATTACAATGAGAACGGGTAATCTAGCTTTCTATAGCAAAAACTATTATTATATTACTATTATTATATTGAAAAAGTAAAATGTATTCGCAGAAAAAAAATGAAAGATTGGAGCATTTGTACGTTGATATTCCACGTATCATTCGAATTGAGTTCCATCAATTTGCGACAAATACAACTGTTATACAACTGTTAGGTACATGCGTCTCACATTTGGCGTATTACAACTAAATTCTACCGGATCCTGTTCTATCACGAGCCGTTAACACTGCGAGAACGAAGCGGGATCGGCAGCGGCGCCCCGATATATCGAATAGGTTTTCGATTTCCGCGCGATTGCTCGACGTACCTGTGTCGGTGGCTTGATTCGCCACTGGCGTTCGCCAGTGGCCCGATACAAAAATCCCCGAATAAAAGTCGTAGGGTTGGTTTGATTCGGTAAATATACAGCACCGCGAATCCCCCTCAGTGTCAGCCAGCCGCTTGGCTAACGCGGAAACACGTGTTCAACCGCGTGTGAATCTGTCGGTGTGTATGAGGTAGGAAGGAAAACCCAACGATCGTACTTCACAATGCGGAAGGAACATAACGGGAAATGAGAAGAGGAATACCGTGAGAATAAACGGAACCGCGTACAAACACGTTGAGAAAGTGAGTGGGAGTGCTAGGAAGTAAAAGGCTCTCTCTATTTGCGCAAAAGTTAATCTTGCATGAAAAGTACATGTCTATAATCTCCATTTTATGTAACTTAGATCACATTGAAAATGTTTTTTCAAATGTTTTTCTATCAATAAATAGGTACTGTAAACCTCACGCGCTTATATTCGTACATACAATATGCCACAAATAGCGTGAGCAAAAGGCTACACGAAAAGAATGATTTTGCTAAAATATTTAAAAAGAGAGAAAAAGTTAGATACAGATCTGAAAATAATTTTGTTAAACCATCAAAATAATTGTGTAGAATGCTTAAATGTTGATGACAACAAATTTTATACTGCAAAGAATTTTAATAGGTATTCTAGCAACCAGTTAATTAAGCGTTCTACATATAATTATTTTGACGATCCAAACAAAATTATTTTCAGATCTATATTTAGTGAAATTTTTAGATACTTCAAATCGTTCTTTCCGCAAAATTATCATTATCACGGCAATAACAATTAAATTGCATCTCTGTTAGAATAAATTTAAAATGATCAACTCAAAATTATATATTCCGAATAAGTTGTCATTTATTCGCGGTTACGTAATCGTTAGACATAATCCATATTTCGCAATCTTTTCTTTAATTGCTACCACAGCAGACTCGGAAGTGTTTAATGTAAAGTAATGTATGTACACACAGACTCATACCCGACAGACGTTGAGCACTTTGAAGCTCGTGGCCTGACGATAACCGCATAATGCGTTAAATGGAAGTAGTGTAACTTTCCACTTCCCCGTCAGCTTGAATACCATCAAAGTTACGTAGCGAGTCGCGCGTGTACGTTAACCGAATACAAGTTCGTCAAATTTATTGCACTTGGTAGCTACCGCTTATAGAAGGGCCACATGTAATGGCATGATGAAGAAAGATTGCATAAATTCATTTATCCAATTTCCAAATACAATTCTAACGTGTTCGATCATTCGCTAATGTCAGTTTTTTATTGATACTTAATGAATTTATTAATTTCGATAACAACAAATTCTGTTTAATAATTAACGTCTATATATGATATTAGCTAAGACACAAAAATGCAAATGTAATCAACAAACATCTTCTAAATGTAACAAAGTCAAAGTACATAAATAACATATTCTATTTTTATTTTTTTCTATTTTTATGATAAAAATACATGTTGAAAAAAATCCATGTAATCAATAATATTTAAACGATATTAAACAAGGAACATCTTAGGATCTTACATGTGAATATTCAACTAATAAGTAATAAACGCCTTTAACGATTTGGATCTTAAGCATGCTTATATAATTAATCAATTTATATATTACTTATGTAATCATTTAAATTATATGCCAAATTGATTTTTCAGTCTTGAAGTGCAAACCTCTAAAAGTTTATTATAACTACGAGGAAATGTAAGATATCAATGGTTAATTGTGCCTCCTTGAGGAATTCTATTCCGATCATATACAAACATATATTGCTAAACTCCGATATAAATATGCAAACTTTTTCATACTCTTGTATTTTTTATCGCAATTAATGAAGACTCTGTGAATACGAAATATTTTACGAATATTGTTTGTTTTTACATGGACCTTGTAATTTGCACTATTTATACATTATCTTAATTTAAAAGAAAAAATTCTTTGTTTGTTTATTGGCCATTAATCAGCTCATGTTTAATCACAAATTAAACTGACGAGATGAAACTAATAATTAAATGACTTAATAATTTAATGCTCACAGACATCTTGAAAAGATAATGTAAAATCAATAATATTTGAATAAAAAAAGCTTTCGAAAAAAATATTTTAAGTTTAATACAAATATTTAGCTGTATTAAAACTAATTATTTTAATATTTATATTTCCTTTAACTTTTTCTTTAACACTTTTCGCATTAAAAAATAAATAGCTTCAATCGTAAAATATTTAAAATATTTTCTAAAAGAAAAATATTCATATTTCTGAGAGGAATGAGAAATAAAAGATAAAAGGTCAATCGATATTACAGAAACGGAAATGCTTAAATTAGTATCCCGCGGCAACAAACTAGCTCAGCATCTCAATCTGAACAAAGAGAAAACTTCGTGAACGGCGAAAAGCTAAGATATTTTCAAAGAAGATATCGATGTCTTCGCGAAACACGGATCGATGCTAGTATATACACTTACTCGCCTGGTTCGCCTGGAGAAATCTAAAAATACTCTCGTTACGAGTTACTTCCAACCCGTGACAATGAAGATTCCTGGCTCTTTAATTCGTTTACCGACCATTACAAGTAAAAGGAGGCACAGTGTGAAACTTTTCCATTTCATTACTTCTTCTTTCTTTTTCTTCGTCATTCGCTCCCTTCCTTCCTTTCTCAGTCGCTACCATCAACTTTATTACTTTGTCCTCTTTTGGCAGTGTAACCATAGCGAAGCGTTTGCCTTTCCAGTCGGTGTTCTGGAGTACTCCTTAACTTTGGGGTTAAATCTTTTTCTTACCAGATCGACGTTGTCCAGACATAGAAGAATCTTTATTCTCCTGTTATATAGCTTTCTTTTACATCGTATTTACTATTTTCGTTACAAACTAAAGATATAAAAAAGCTCTTCGGGCTCTGAAAGAGCAATTTAAAACATTTTATTCTCATCTATCGTTAATTAAATTTGAATAATGTATTAAGTATGATAAGTTAAGTAATATAATAGATTTATTTAATTTACTAGCATAAATCCAATTTGTTATTTAAACGCAATAAAAAAAAATGGATAGCATTATGTTTTATATTGCTATGTTGAAAAATATTCTCAACTTTCTGTATTTTATCATTCCATCATAGATAAAAGAAATAGCCATAAATAAAAGTTATAAAGATAACAAGAAGATAACTATAGCTAAATAGAATTGTATATTTCCATAAAGTTTTATATTTATATTTTTCTATAAAGTTTTATTTCTATAAAGTTGATATTTTAATAAACTAAACAATGTACAATAACAACATTCTATCACAATCCCACAACTTCGTGCAATATCGACTGCGCAGAGAATGAATCAAATTTAAGAGGATAATCGTAAAACCGAGCATGCAGATTATTATACGTATATACTGCCAAAATGTTGTTAACAATTAACAATGTGAATCTAAGCTAGTCCCACGCAACCAAAATGAAGGATTAACGCTTATGTTCGTTACTACACTACAGATAGGCGCGCATCTGTCCGTGCGTGCACTTGCGCCCTGTTGAGTCTGTGTACGTGAATGACGCTTTCCATAAAATATTCAAAGCGCAGCGCGATAATGGCTGTGCGTCCAAGCATATTAAACATACAGACACGTAACCGGCCGGTGTATACAGGTACACATAGATGGTGATTCAACACTCGCGGTGAAGTTCCAACTGGAGAGATATATATACATTGAGGTGTGAATTTCACAAAATCGCACGCAAATTCAACTTTTCTCGTATAATCTGAGATGCATCAATCAGACGATAATTAAAGCAATATGAACTGTACTCATGATTGAAATTGTATATATTTATTACAATACGTTTTTTGTCGAAATATTGTTATAATCTCGCAAAAATAATACGTTTTCTCTAAGAAACATAGGTCTGATCCTATACTCGGAATATACTTGGAATATTCTAGGAATATACGGTTCAATTTATAAAGAATATGTAACGTGCATTTTTGTTAACAAGTTTCTTCATATATTTTCTCAAAAATTTATTCGAAGCTTAATTAAGGTTTTTTGTAATCCTCCATAGATATTTTAGAAATTAATATTTAGAATACAAATTATATTAAAATAATATCACACTTTCATATAAGTAGGAAATAATACATTACTACCTATATCAGATCATCATAGTCGTGCACGACCATGAATTTCATATTACTCGAAATCGATGAGTCGAACATTTCAAAGATCTATAAAAAAAAGCGTCACGTCATCGGCTTATTAACAAAGTACAATAAGTACTTTGTGAAGATCAAGGCGAACTTCGGCATTATGATTGTTATCTCCGTAATCATATCGTAATAAAGATCAATCAGATCGCGGCGTTTTAATCTCAGATTTGTTATTGCGTTTATCGATTTGTCGAATCGTCGCTTCTAATTGATTGAAATCCGCAATCAGAGATGAATACGAAAGCGATCGAGAAAGGCGAATTTTAAGTCAGTCACACTAAGAGAAATGATTTTTGTTATAGGAACAAATCAAGGGAAAGCAAATGTGATATTTGTTTAAAAAAACGAACGATTTGTTACGATTGCAAATTAATTCGTCAATGTAACAAATAATCAATAGTATCGCTAGCAAATAAGAGCCTCATATATGTAAGTCGTAGACAATTGCAAGAATCTCAAATCGTAAGAAATTGATCAATTCTAGTCAAGTATTCTCCCTATATTAGACTGTACTTGGTTTCCTACGACTTAAGATTCCACGATCGTCTACGAATTCTATGTAAACGAGCCTAAAGTTTAACCAAAAGACAGGTTAGATTCTATATAGTTTGTTTCTGTTACTAATAATTGATTGGTACAGCAGATTAGCAGCAATCACAATAACAAAATTTGTTGTCACATATTTATCGATCATCAATTAAAAGTACTGATGGCTTGTTAAATTAATAAAATCTTTTCTCTCAGTGCAATCTATCGACAGATCCCGAAGAAGAAACTTGATTCCTTCAATCGAGCGTAAAAGTGAAATTCTGTTTGCGACGTATAAGTACAGAATATAAGTATAGAAACGCGAACTAGAGACCTTTTGTAATATTCGTATCAAGCAATTACCCTGACGACCCAAGCAACGTTGTCGCGAGATTATCGTGATCCAGCTAGGGCCCTTAGGCCTCTTAGCGTTGTCGCGAAGTATCCGATCGTAATCAAGGCAACAACGTAAGCGTTGTCACACTATATAAAGGTGTCAAAAAATGTCATTCTTCAAAGAAATGTGTATAAACAATTATAAATAAAATAAATGGTGCCTTGATAAACTAAAATACAAAACTACAATGTTGATATCAGTAGTATCACATCGAAAACAGAACAATATATATGAAATTATTAATTTTTCCACGATCTTTTTTTGTTAAAATTTGACTTCAAATTTAACCGTAAATTTAAAAGTATTTATTTTTTATTGCTCATGTATTCACTTATATTTAATTTTACTTCAAATAGCTATAAGGCATTAAAAGAAGAATTTTATATGCATCAGTCGACAAAAGTTGCAACTAAAATTTGAATAATAAAGAAGTTAGATATTCGAATAGCACACTAGCGAGCGAGCCTGGGCTTGGTAATGAAACTCTTGTAACAAAATTTCATACACGCGATGCTCGGTTAGACCGAGCAATCGCTTGTAAAATTACTAGCGCTTGTTAGCTGCGCAACAATCTTGTTAAACAAAAGGTAAATTTTTCAGCGGATCCAATTAACCGCGAATGTATTATGCAAATCATACCCTACGCGTCAACAGGAAAGAAATTGCTTCCTGAATTTAAATAATTTAGTCAAAAAGAGATTAAATATTCCATTACGTTGTTACGTCTCCTCCATCGTTACGGAGTAGTCTCCGCCACGCGGCGCGGCGGAGCAAGTTCACGCGATAATTCAACTCTCGCAACAAAGTTTCACCGTGCACGCTATATCCCGCACATAGTACGGACTCTCCAAAATTGCACTTTATCCGACTGCACTGTTATGCGCTTATAATTTAGGTCGTGGATCGCGAAATAAAAAGAAAACAGGCCACAAGACAGCAACTAGATAGAAGTATTATAAGTGGCGAGCGGCACTATTCCCCACGAGTTAGATATGCTACAATAATTAGACACAGATTCTATTTCCTTTCTTCCTTTTTCTTTTCTTTTCTTTCTTCTTTTCTTCTCTATATACTTTTTTCGTCACTGCAGATAATCTTGAGTATAATTATTAAAATCTATTACTTATACATCCAACGTAGATATTAAATAGCACAGAATCAGACCGAGATATCAATGTTTTCGGGTAAAGTAATAATTTCATGCCCAAAAATAATAATATAAATTCTGCAAAATGAATCGTTACTTTCTCTTCAATGATGGAAAATATATCAATTCCAAAAATTTAAATAATATTTATTATAATAAATAAAAATAAACCGAAGTGTAAATAATATAAATAAATCAAAGGAATCTTATTTAGTCAAAATGGATCTAATGTCTAATAATATTTATGCGTTATTTTTGGAATTGATATATTTTCCAAAAAGAACAATTTGCTGAAGTATCTTCTAAAAATTTAAATAAATACAAATTTGAAAATAATTGTATTGGACCATCAAAATAATTATGAAAGACACTCAAATTGTTGATCTCTTGGAATGTCAAAACTTTTTTCGACATTGTTCATGCTTTACATTTTTATATAATTATTTTAATTATCGACACAATTATTATCAAGTTCCATACTTAGCTAAATATGTTAGATACTCTAGCAAAATTGTTTTTTCTATATATACACTTTTTTGATCAAATACAATTAACAGGACACTAGGAGTTTGGCGCCAGAAATGTAAATTGCGCAATAAAATTAACGTGTCACATACAATAAAATTAAGAAAACCTGTACATTTCAGTTTATATTGGAGCAGTCTTCAGCAAAAAAAAATTAAGTAAAAACGTTTAAGGCTAATACAGATCTGTATCAATTTACATGTATGTCGGAATTATCTGCATATCTGCAGTGGATACTGCTGCGAGGTGAGAGTCATTCTCAACATTGATGAATGTTGTCCAATGCAATTGCATAGCTAAGTAATAACGGAATAAACCTTAAGCAAAAAAATTTTTATTAAAAAATTGCAACGAAAATAATCAACTGTATAATCTAAATTGCTCACCTCACAGTGATCGCAACAGCATCAAGTTCAAAAATGTGAAAGTCAGTATAATAGATAACTCAATTCTAGCCATGGTCACATTATTAAAACTGCAAGTAATAAAAAAATCGAAGCGTGTCATGTCCGTTAAACGTACAATCAGATAATAAACTGGTATAGCGAGACAGGAACTAGTAAGAAGAAAGAACATTCCGGTTAATTTAAAAAACAAACACGTATTAATTTATACTTTGTTGAGTATTTCTATTTAAGCATGATTTAAGCTTTTGGTATCCGTTTTTATATTTATAACTCATTAAATTGACGATTTATATGTAGTCCTACAAATAAACTTACTCTTCCGTAACTTGCCGAATTTAACAAAACTTAGTTTCCGCAAAAAACACCGTGTGTCTAAATAATCCTTATTTTTTAGAATATTTGAATTGTTAATTCTATTGAGCCGTTTTTAGGTTTTATTTTCAATTATTAATGAAACTTGATAGTTTTGATATATTTGTAGAGCAGATGAAATAATAAAAATAAATTTAAATTTAAAACTCGATACTGAATTCCTACACTACGCTTATCTCAACATTTTAAGATTTGACTCAATATAATATTTTATATTAATTGACTATGTACACTTTCAGCTTATAACTTTTATTGATTCTGTAAAGGCAATCTATTTGTTATTTTATAATGCTTCTCACTTATGTCGTAATTGTCATTTCAATGTTATATTTGGTGCGATCTGGTCCTCTTAACGATTCTTATTTACACATTTTCTCATAATTTATTTGATATATGGTTCATTGTTTGCAGCTGGTGAGTCCTTTGAATTTTTAATTCTACATATCTTTATCACTGTTTATCATTTCCAATTCACGTTAATTTCTAGTCTAATAATCTTTAGTGCTCACTTAATTACAATTAAACGAGGGACAACTCACCTATGAAATCAACGAGAAATTTAGTAAATTACTTCTGAATTTTAAAGATGATAAGAAGCTTTCATGTTCTTCAAAGAAAATCCGGTGTAAAAGATATAGAATTTAAAATGACAGGCTCAATATGACCTGCTGAAAGAGAATAATCTTATCTCTTTCTTTGTCGTACTCAGGAATAATCGACGAAGAGATAGCGAGAGTCTCCATTTCGTTTTTCACTTTTCTTTTTTATTATTTTTGTGTTTTTATAATTCTTATATTTTTACAATTTTTCCATTTTTTGTTTACACACCACTTCTTACCTATTTTTAAAATTTTTATTCTATGTACTCTTTACAGAAATGATATAAAAAAAAATTTTGTATGTCCAAAGATTTTGTACACTTTTGTACCAAGCGCACTTTATGATTGCTGTACTATTACAAATTAATACCAATAGGAACATAAAAAAGAACATAGAATAAAAATTAAAAAAATAGACATAGGTAAGAAGCGGCGTACTGTATATAAAACTGTATACAAAAAATAGAAAAGGTATAAAAATATAAAAAAATTATAAAAACAAAAAGAATATAAAAATACAATAAAAACAAAAAAAGAACAAAATGGGGATAGACTCTTGTCATCTTCTCGTCGGTTATTCCTGGATTCGGCAAAGAGTCAAATAAGATTGTTTCTCTTTCAGTAGGTCGCCATATTGGGTTTGCCGTTTTAAATTCTAAATTTTTTACACTAGATTTGCTTTCACAGGAAACATGAAAGCCTCGTCTTTAAAATTCAGAAGTAGTTGTAATAGAGTGAGTGATAAAATATAAGAAATTAGGTACTTGTGTTTATCACTAATGCCTGTTCTATAATAGCCATAAGCGTAGCGGTAAGTGACTATAGTTGTACGAAATGAGCAATCATAAATATTCTTCTCACATTCGACTTGATTGGTTAATGCTTACACGCATTCTACAATAAGCCATTAATCATAAATCAGAAGTTAGAAGCTGAAAATTGACCAATCACAGTCGTCAATTTCCTACTTCTAACTTCTGATTTATGACTAATTGTAAAATGGCCATTACAACTACAATCACTTACAACTACGCTTATGACTATTATAGAATAATCTTAAAGGTTTGCATCCTTAAACCTGCACTATTGCCGATATAAAAAAAAATACGTGTTTATTATTTTCGTCTGCTCTACAAATGTATCAAGTTTCATTAAATTCGAGTCAAAGAAATGAATGAGTCAAAGAAAAGTAAGTTTACTTCTCAGATTGAGTGTTTATTATAATTATAGAATCTCTCAATATATCCAAAACTTGCACATTTTTCAAGTCAAACTCGTGAGTGTAATGCATCCTTATGATTCATAATTGTATTTAATATTTATTATTATATTAATTATAAGGAATTTATAAGATTTTTATATGTTTATACTTTATTTTATTAATTTTAATACACATTTTCCAGCCTATATTTCATATTTAAATATTGAAACGTAACGTGAATGAAAAGTTTTATGAAAACAATTCAATTTTTTCTGAATTACATCGTTCAAATATACTTGAATAATCTTGTTTTTGATATTTCAATAGCATGGACTCCGTTAATTTATATTGTGATTCAACCTTGAAATGTTTGAAATGATAGTTCTAAAAGAATATGCATATTCCTAATTTTACGTACCATAACGCGAGCTAATGACTGGAAAGGTAACGAATTTACTGTAGCGCAACAAATATTTCGCGACTGAAAAGGACGTATATATAGCGAGTCGTTATCGTTATACTATGTAACAGTATGCGCTTCGTTCGCGATCGACGGTCATATCTGTATGAACTTTTTAACGCTTTCTCGATACGCGGGAAATCGTTAATCCGTCGTGTTCGTGAAACGAGTATCCGAGGAACAGATTTATGGACTGACTAATTCTCTCTTTCACACGTTTTCTAATTCAGGATTCGTGGATGGAACATGATCGATGTATCGCCTTGGTATCTTAATTTACGATTAGGATTACTTATAACCGTTACAATACAAGATACAATTTGGTGCCTCATTCGTACAAATTAGGTTCACTAGAATCCGTCCGGTTTTTTCACCTATTCAGAATTTTTCACTTATTCAAAAAAAATCTCTAAAAGAAATCATTTCATTTTGGAAAATACAACTAAATTTGTATAAAATAATGTATAAACTGCAATTAACATTCTTGACGCCGAGATTATTTATATGAACACAAAGTAATATTCAGAATAGATTAGAAATTTTCATACAATTTCATTTGCATGCCTAGAATATTAGTAAATTATTTTTTACTACAGAGAGTATATTAATATTGACAATTTAAAATAACTTCTCGTATTAAAGGGATCTTACAATTGTCTTTTTTAGCGACAAAAATATCATTTGTGTTACATAAGATATACTCCGTATTAAATTATAACATTAAAATTCCTAAACAATAAAATAAATAATAAGATTATGTAAACGAGCAATATAATATCTAATATTTATTATTATATTTTTACATTCATTTGATTTGATATCTAAATAGATAAAGAGCCAGAAGAAAATATAATGCAACAGTTATTATCTTACATAAAAAACGATGTATAAATTAGAAAAACAATCGACTTATAAAGAATTCCATCACTGGCTGAAGAATTTATTTTTTATATATTTCAATCACATGACATAAATATATAAATATTATTTGAATACTCGATCTTCACTCCATCCTGACATACAAGTTTGGAAATTCAGATACACACATGGCCTTAGTAAACACATGAGATCGATAATAATAATGGCGATTGTCATCAAAAATAAAATGATGTTCATAAAAGCGTAATTAATTAATATTTAGCAATTAATTAGTATAGTTATATGATAGGAAAATATTTTATTTTAAATCGAATAATTGAAGAAGATTAAATAAAAGTCTAACCATTTTAGATATCAAATCGAATGAATGTAATAGAAATATAGTAATAAATATTAGATATTCTTTTTGTTATATTCATATTAAAATTCCTTTTTCATCATTAAAATACACATGCTAATGTTTACGATATTAGTCTATTTTGTATCAAAAATAGAAAAAAATAAAAAATTACAAATTTTCTTATCGATTTTTCCACTTTAATATAGTAATCCACTTTAATATAGTAAAACATCAATTTATCGAAACATTTCCTTCGTGAAAAAGTTATGCAGGTTATAACAAAAACAGAGCCATAAAATAAATAAATGAATAATGTTTAATCGTTATAACTTGTAAGCCTAATTTGAAAAAATGCGTTATGTAAAAAATTATGCGATAAAATGTTATAATAATGTGTCAATATTTTGTAAATCGTATGTATATACATGTATCGTAAATCGTATCCATGTAAGTCGCGTTTAATTAGTAAAATTTCGTCTTTCAATTAAAGATTAAAGATTGAACGGTGTTCAATCTTATTTTACTCTCTAAATTTCTTGAAATGAAATATCACTCCAAAAGAATTAAAATTCTGCTTCCTGAGAAAAAGTGAAAAATTTGAACTCTTGAATAAGAGTATCTAACATATTTTCACTCTTTTAGAGTGAGATTCAGTCAAAAAAAACAGAAAAAATCTTACTTCTTTTTTGAATCTCACTCCAAAAAAAGAAGTGAAAATCTGCCATTTTTATTAAAGAGTGCAAATTTTTCACTTTTTTCTCTCTCTTTTTTAATAGGGGCAATATTTTTACTCTTTTGGAGATTTTACTTTAAAAAAATTTGAAGAATAGAACTTTTGCTCCGTTTTTTAAATAAAAATTATTATAGTTTTTATATTAAATATTTATAAATTATCAAAATTAAAACAAATAGATATGATCTTTATTCTTAATTTTTAACACTTAAATTTAATATAATATCAATAAATAAATTTTAATAAAGTTGGAAAACTCAGATAATCATACTCAGATAATCGCAGACCTGCAGAACACATAATTTTCAATTTTAACTTTTCATTCCTGTATATTAATATAAAAACTTTTTTTTTATTATAGGAAAGCGAGTGAAAATTTATAAAATATTCAATTTTTTATTATAAAATTTATTTTATAGGTATAAAAAAATATATAAGATACGCTAGTAAAAAAATTTTTTTTGGAAACTAATGAAACAGAAAATATTTTTTACAAACTTTTGGATGCTAAAAATAATCCCGTAGATCAAATTTCACTAGCACATCAGATATCCGAAATAATTGGTTTAATATGCAAAAAATAATTTTTTCCAATATTTATCATTTTATTAAAAAAAAAGTTAACGTTATCTTGAAATCAGAAATCACTAATGTATTGTCTTGTAATGTGTTCATCTCCTATAAAATGCATTTTTTTTATTTCAATATCTTACTTTTTAGTCATGTTATAAAAGATTTTTCCGCTTATGACAGTAAACTTAAAAATAACATTAATGGTGAAATTTAAAATAACTTTCTTTACAAAAAAAAAATCAAATTTCATTAAAAAAGCAATTTTTTGAACATTATACCTCACAAGGTATCTTGGAAATCTGACTGGAAAACTATAGTGTCACATTTACTTACAATTAGATGTCATATATAGAGAATAAAGAAAAAATAGTATCTATAATACTAAAATTAAATACTTACAACGCAAGAAATAATATCTTAATATATAAAAAATCATGATGCTTAATTACACACACACACACACACACACACACACACACACACACACACACACACACACACACACACACACACACACACACACACACA
>Ga0157364_1003297_pt1 | contig 15597 bp, 2 predicted proteins | sample AttsexASBM2_FD_111476 | JGI IMG/M metagenome (GOLD analysis project Ga0157364, IMG submission 111476) | Fungus gardens microbial communities from leaf cutter ant in Ribeirão Preto, State of São Paulo, Brazil - Atta sexdens ASBM2 | ecosystem: Host-associated > Fungi > Mycelium > Unclassified ...
ACAATTTTTTTATCATTAATATAAAAAAAAAAAAAAAAACTTTTTTTTTATCAATTCCACGTAATTAAAGTAATAATAAAAAAAAAAAAAAAAACGTGTTGTTGTCGTTCCAAAAAAAAAAAAAAAAAAAAAAATAGAAACGAGATAAAGTAACAAGTTAAACTAACAAAATATAAAAGCGCTTTAGCCGACAGCGACGTTTGTTGCGGTGCGGGGCGTGATGTTCGCGCGTTCATTCACGCGCGGAATGCAATTAGGACTCTGATTCAAAGTTCAGGAGCGCCGGTAACTTTATGATGCATTTGGCGCACAATCTTCTGCCGTTTATCGTGCGTTACGAGTAAATTGAAGGCGAGATTAAAAAGTTGCCCGTTGCCCGTATACGCGTAATGTATATGTGTGTACGTGTATACGTCGTTTCGCAGCCTCGCCCAGCGAAAACGAGTCGCGCATTAAATCGTGGACGAGGTGGGCGAACCGAGTGTTCCGCGATAAAAGCGAACTCGACGAAGTCGAAGTTATAAACGAACTATTGATAGTCTGACCTGTTTGCCCCGCTTGGTAGAAAACTTCCCGCGGTATCGAAAGTTCCGGGTTTTACCGAAAGGCTACTAGGAGTTTCCAAGCGGATTGTACGCTGGAATTAAACGCCTGTGGAGCGAGTTAATGAAACAGACGCTTCGCGCTTTCTACTTCAGTAGTCACGTTTAAGGTATTGGCATAATTGTGGAGAGCAGTCATGTAAAATGGGTCAAATACACTAAAATAAATCTATAAGCTTGAGAAAATGATATATGAAGAACTTTAGAATATAAAAGAGCAACATTTACACATTACTTGCAATATATTTATAATTTTTTGTATAATAATAATAATAATAACAATTTCATTTTAAATCATTGCGATACATACTACTTATTATCCGACATTAGTGGTAATTACAGAAAAATTAATCCTTCCGTAAAAAATGTATTTAAATCCTTTTATTAAAAGAGAATTTAATTCATCTTACACAATTACTCTTCAATTCATTACTATAGTATAGTGTGATATACATACATATACTGTGATATAATTCATATATGACTGGAGTTATAAAACAGGAGTTTTCTTACCTGAAAAAAAGAAAAGATACTACGTTAGAAATAAAAAAACTCCATATAATAAAATACTTATGTATTTATATGTATATTAACAACTAACTACGAGTGAAACTGATTTAAAATTAGAAATTCATGCGGTAATTTGCTCAATTCGTTTCCTTTGGACGCCGACAAGTAGTACACAATTATACTTTTTTTTAGTAGTCACAATTATACTTTCTCTGACGCGCAAATTTTTAACTTTAATCCACCTTTCAATCCCATTCACTTAGTCATACCATAAATTTCTGACTTTGCGAATCAACAATGATTACTTAATTGCTCTTATAGAGAGTCGTAATATTCAATAAGATTAAAAAGTTGCCAATTTAAAGCCATGCATATCTACAGATTACTTCTAGATATACAAATATATAAATTTTCAAGTGCAGACTCTAGCTCTTTTAAATCACATTTTTTTTTATATAATCTGAAATCAAATGAATGATGACGAATATTTTCATTTTTTTATACACGTTTCATATTCAAAATCTCGCAATTTATATATAAAATTTTGAGGCCAATAAAGCAATACTTTGAAATACTGTAATCAAAATGTACAAAATAACATAAATAAAACTAATAAATATTTTAAGATTTCCCGAAAATAACTTGAAACATTATGACAATTGTACTTTTACGTCACGAACTGAAGTAAAAACCCACAGCATCCAGACGCTTAGAGCATGCTCGTTCATTCAAAGCACGTGCGAGTTCATCGACTCCGTTGAGATCTCTCGGATCCCACGACTTCCACGAATCTCTCTCCCTATATCTCTATTTCCTTCTCTCTGTCAACCACCTACCTGATATTGTTGATTGCGTAATACGAGCCATCTTAATTCTAAATTATATCACGTTTAGATATCTCACTTCCTACCGCTAATTGTAAGCTGAGAAAATTAGTTCGAAACAGTTTAAAGATATTTAGCGCGCAAGGGAGTTTGTGAACATATTGCGGCTTTAGAAAACGAGAGAGAGAGGAGAGAGAGAGAAAGAGAGAACACGAAGGAGCGCACATTTTCATCGAAAATGTCCTTGCAATGATATCATTACTTAATTAAGATGCAAACTGCTTTCAAACTACGACTCAACTACGGATAATCTCGTCCACTTCCTCTTTCCATACTTCCTTTCCATACTCCTCAGCACAACTCTTGCGTGAGCTTGTCGACTTTCCTTCAAAGGAGCAGACAGCTCCGCGAAATTACGACGCGCATGTCAAAAAGTATCGTACGCCTTCCTCATCTCGTCTCGACACGGTTATCGAATCGATAACAAGCGGGAAGTAGCCGTGAGATTGAGAGCCGAGAGAGCTTCAAGATGTTTGAAAAGAGAACTTCACGGACCAGCGACTATCCGGAACACGGAAGTAAAATTCTGAACTGTGACCGGCGTAACGTGAAGATAAGTGAGGTTGAAGTTGTCGCCATTTGGAAATTTTGAAGTTGTTCGCATGGTTGCTAGTCTCTCGAAAACGAGCTTCCTCGACGAAGTATTACATAGATCGAGCCAATATTTTGTAACACCGTAATCGATCATCCAAAGCTCCGAAGCTCCGTTTCAATCGGTAATAATAAGTTTCAAATTGCGACTTAATTCCTGAGCATCGTTGTTATAATATTTATTAGTAATCTATCAGCTCTGTCACGATCATGAAAGTGATCGATTGCGAGATCAAAATGCTATTTAATCTTTTATTGGTGCATGAAATTTCTACCAAGAGAGAAAAGCTTTTTCATTCCAAATATACACTTCAAAAACATTTAAATATAAATTACATTCAATTAATGTTATATAAAATATTAATTGCATAAAATTAGTATTACACAAAATATAAATTATATAAAATTATAATTACATAAAATTAGTGTGTTTATCATGTATATATTAAAAGAACGGAAAATGCAGTTTCGTATGATTACAATGAGAGAAAAATTTATTAAATTTTAATATTAAATTTATTAAGTTTTAATAAGTTTGAATGATAATAGCTAAATATTTACTAAATATAAACATATATTTATATAATTGGTACAAAAACTATTAATTTGACTTTACTATTATTTCTTTTATTTAGTAAATATTTATTTATCCGTCAATAAATGTCAAATCAATACTATTTATTTAAGTTAATATTATTAATGTTTATTAAAATTTAATACATTTTTACGTAGTGTAGATAAAAAAAATTAATGCATTGCGAAAATATTTTTATATTAAGAATATGTTTTTATATTAATATACAGTTAAGAAAATTAAAAATAGAAATTTCTCACAATTGCTTTCATTTTCTATTGCCAGATATTAACAATTCCTCAATAGAACAATATTCAAAATTCGATTACTTTCTCCATTAAAAAGATTTTTCTTTACAATGAGCAATTATGTTAAAATATTACGTGTACCTACTTCATTTTGCTCTTCCATATATATCATAGATATATAAAATAAAATTTAATTATGGGATGGTGCATAAAATGTCGTATCATTTAATTATCTCATTAAAATTATATTTATGGAGTATTGTTTTTTTTTTGTATAAACACACACAAATTCGGTTAGATATTACGAGTCAGAATTAGGCGGAGGTGAAAGCGCACACACTAGTTTGTGAAAACAGACGGTTGACTTAATAATGTTAAGCGTAAAGTGAAAATTGTATTGTTTTTCGCAGAAACAGAGTAATAGAGAGTTAAAGACGTTTCCGTTTACATCGCAGTTGTGTTGTGCGTTATCTGAAGATTTGTAAAAAAAAATAATCAAACATAAGAATGAATCTTCAACAGCAAGAAAAACGGTCATATTAAATATTCATTGGAGATCATTTTTCAGGCACTGGAAAGTAATTTTATACCAGTTCTGTTAAAAATAATTCTAATTTTGTTAAAAATATATTACATCTAAAGTAAGCAAATGGTACGACCAAATGTATCATATTTCACAAACTATTGTGTACACCTTAATCTTTGCCTAATTCCGACTAATGATGTCACATCTAACAGAATTTCTACAAAATACAAAATTTGCTTACACAATTTAAAAAAATGATACTCCACAAGTACAGTTAGGATAATTAAATGGTATAAAACATTTCGTGCTCGATTCTGTATATAAAATATTGGATTGGAAGAAAAATAATGTCGTTTTTTAGCTCAAGATTATATAAAACGTATACGTTCTTTCGATATATTAATATATATCTTTGAGCTAAAATCGCTATTCTATATATATATATATATACATACATATTTAAACTGAAAATACACACACAATACTTTCTTTCTAACCCAATATATTTAAAAAAAACAAAAAGCTTTAAATATCGAAATCGCGTTTAAGTCATATAATTCACTTTCAAATGTGCTTGAATACAGAACGTCGGCGTTGGCGACCAGAAATCAAAAATAGCGAGCGGTCAGTAGTACGCCGGCGATGAGCCAAGAGATTGACGGTGATTACGACGCTAAACGGAAGGAGAAAACGAGATCACACCGTATTCATCTATCGTAAAAGTATTTATGTAATTTGGCACGAGAGCAAAAAAGTTCGTCACGCCGCGTGTTCTGAATGCCATGCGATCTCTCATCGCGTTCTTCGATCGCGTGCTTAGGCCTTCAACAGCGGATTAAACCCTTTCAAAAACTAATTGTTCCAAAGATTCATGCATCTTGCAAACATGGATAGTAAAACAGAGAGACTTTTTGAAAGACCAATACTTTTGGTACTTTTGGAGAATTCAAGTAAATCGCGCAACATGAAAAGATAATACGAGTTTATCTTTGCTCGCGTTGAGAAGGGACTTATGCGGTTCTCAATAAATTTACGTGGCTATAAAAAATAAGTAACATCGAGAGATCCCAAATAGTTATAAAAAGATTAATCTTATCTTGAATATATATCATGAATGAGACAATTCCATATTCATAAAACAGTAGTAACGAATTATACTTTTTTAAGCAACATAAAGATAAAGTCTAAAGATAAAGTCTTTTAGTAATACCTATATTTATATAATAGAGTCCTCTATTTTTATATATCTTAAATTATAGTTTGTTTAATTTATGTATATCCAAAATTCAAATACTTTGACGCGATTCTTTTTTAATTAATTTTTCAAAATTAAAATATTTTTAATTTACAACATTGCGACAATAATTGCGTTAAATTTGAGCAAAAATTAGAAGAATTTACATTTCAATCAGTGTACAATGTAATAAAAAGTGTATCTGATTATTACACACATTTCTATTTGTGCACATTCAAAATCCTCACTTTGCGATATTGGAGACTGTAACATTCATTTCAAAAACTGACACGTTTCGTAAATCTGTTTAAAATGAATACATCATATCAATCTATAGAGATTTAAAAGTCATTATATTTCAAAATCGGAAACATTTTTAATCCTTCACAGAGTTGACGAGGTCTATTGAATCCATTCAATTATAAATTTTTTGTCAAAAGTATCAAATAATTCATTTTTATGTTACATCTGCAAATTAGAAATTATGCTTAAAATTACTTAGAGTTTATTTCTTTTTATACAAGTATGTTATTTCGATTCCTTAGAATTAATTAGTGTCTTTTAATTAATGTATATATTAAATAGATGTCACAAATTCAGCGTCAATAATTAAATATTACAAATTTTGTCATCAGTTTTAGAGAGATGAAATATTCTACTGATATGCGACTCGACATCTTCTACATTCCAGATAAATACCTAAGTTGTCGCAATATCAAGGCATCATTATCGAAATGGCTCAAATGCGAACGCCTAAATTCCACCGAATTTCCTGCCTCCCGTCATCGGCACGCTCTTCTACCAACGATACGCGCTTATCGATGCGCGTGATTACGCAAGCCATGCTCTGTTTATGTCAGTCCGCCTTAGTACGTGCGTCGCACCGTAATTCCGTAATCGATGAAATCCGATGTTGGTTCCATTACGCAAACGATTTATACAGTCTGTATGTTCATTATACAAACGTATATGAAACGCGCAAAAGTGCATGAAATCGTATCCCATCATGTCTTCTTCTCTACGTCTTGTTTGCAAAATAAAATATCAACGGAAGAACTGTGAATAACATTAAAATATGTATTTAAAATATGTATATATTTAAAAATTATTAAAGAAACGAACATTTATAATATTACAACTCGCCAGTTCTTCGAGATTAAAATCTCTGATGAAATACTTATAATGCTAAAGTATTTATAATATTATACTTCGAAATTTTGAAAATTTTTATAAGCATTATTTGTACTTTTATTATTAAATTAATTTGTTTTTTTTTTAACTATATGTATACTTCTGTCTTTATTTTATAATATACCTCACATATTTTGTGTAAAAATTATTCAGTGTTATTTATTTAAAATTTATTCAATTATACACATATAAATTATTTGTATCGAAATAAAGTTCTCATAATTTTCCACACAATTTTTAGCCAATAATTCACTTTTACTAAATATAATTAATCTTTCTCAAGATCTATGATTCAGATTTACTTATTTATTTTTTATTTCCTCAAGATTTACCTCTAATACGTACACATTATTACTATATGTATATCAAACTCGATAACAGTATCTTTTTAATATTTTATGTTTAGTATATTGCCTCTTTTCATGGAATTTTCCAAGCCACGTAAAATTTTTAATCAATAATTTATCTCTTGGAAAAAACGTCCATCGTGTGTGGTCGTAAAGACCACTATCCCAAGAGGTTCGCACCTCCATATCAACGAAATAATTTTTCCGGCAGTAAAACGTGCATTCGCAAAAATGCTCATCGGAAACGATATGAGATCGTAATGATGGAGCGAGAAAGAGCAGACTCATTGGTCACTCGTAAAATACTTTACGAGGCGTTATGTGCCAAAATGAGCCGTGAATTCATCGCGTGCGAAATCGGAAACAGGTGGTAGATATTTGAAGAGCTCGACAACCAAGATGACAATGACAAAAGAAAAAGTGGTATCGTCAAGTTGCGGTCGTAAAGCGGCTAATTCGCGTGAGTATTCACCAAGAACTTCAATCTTGGTGAATCTTGGAGAACTCAAAGCTGGATTCCTCTTTAATTACGAGAAACAGAGCAAAACACAGGAAGATTGTGATCGTGCATTTAATTCGTAATTACTACGTGACGAGTACCTTAACCTTAAACCTCAAACCGAAAAAATATATAAATATTTCGCAGTTTCACTGACAGCCGACGTGTATGGCGACTTGGAGAAAGTCGGAGAATTGCATTGGGCTGTGTCGAGTTCATTGGAAAATTATGTAAGTTACTACATGACAACGAGCTGTTGTGGTTATATTTAGATAATTGTAGAAATTATCAAGATTGTCTCTAAACTCATCATAATGTTGATTAAAGTATTACACTCTAAAAAATGAATGTGGACTTAACATCAATGTAGTGTTTATATAATTTCCATTGTGTTGACGTTTATATCATCACCAACATGATAAGAATTATATAATGATGTTTTTATCTCTTTCTCTCCATTAATAATAAATCAAATTATTAAATAATATTTTTCTTAAAGTTAACTAAACTAAAATTAAACTAAAATTACAATTTTTTTAAATATAAGATACATTATACTCTAAAAAATATGAACGTATTAATTTAACACTATACGATATTTATGTAATTCTCACTATGTTGATGTTTACATGATTAAATCCACATTCATATTATATTTCTAAACAATACAAGGAATATATATTTTAAAAAATCATATAATTCTGGTTGTGGTCTTAATAAAAATATATTTAATAATTTTAAATTTTCTATCAGCGTTTTTCTTCTACTTGCGAGATACTGTCGACAAAACTTGAAATTTGTTATCAATTGTTATCATTTATCATTTTCCTGTTGTAACCTTCAATCAAGCCGCGTTGCGGTATAAGTTATATAGCAACCACACTATGTTAGAATGGTTTAGGGCTTAAATTTCGCTCTGCTTTGTCCAACTGCGGTCTCTTTTGGAAAGACCCTTTCTCTGCTATTGCTACCTTCGTCATTCGTAGAACGGCGGCACGAGTTCCTTAAGCTTCCGTACTTTCCACGATGCAGGTTGGCTTTAACGCGGTTACGTGAAATTAGAACGTCATACTAGAGCGCGCGGGCGCATGCGAGTGTGTACCTCGACCTCGATATGAGCTACGACGAAAGCCAAAATAGCAAGTCTGGTAACAAATAGACGCGAAGCACTTCGTGTGTGCGCGAACGACTATGTGTGCCAAGTGAAAGCGATTCTCGCTTGTATAATCCGCGAGCAACTCCTCGGATCGTCGACTTTGCCGATATGCATTCATTAACAATCGACGACGTGAGATTCGATGATAACTGAACGTATGTCTCGTTTAGATGTTTTTCTTACAGAAAATTTAAACATAATTCTATTGTTATTCTACTGTTATTATTCTAAGTTACTAGGTTACTTAATTATATTATATTACGTTAAAAAAGATAAAAAGATAATAGAAATAAATTTTTGAAAATATTATTATTAATCACAACAGATATTTTATTATACTTTATTGACCGTTGCAGAATCTTTCTGTTAACTTTCGTTCTAATCAGTATAATTCGTGTGACAATTAAATAGCATAATCTTAATCATACATTTTTCAATTTTCAGAAAAAAATTTGAAAAATGTTTAAATCAACGCATTACGTAACATGATTTGTAATATCTTCATTTTAATACGCGAATATTCATTCTTCTGTCATTCATTCAACAAACTCGCCGATTCACGAAATCTTACTTGAACGCCAAGCTTGAAGCGTAGTTCGTTTCCCCCGAGCAAACGGTCGCTATAGATGTTTAGTCGAAGCCAAGTACGGTTTGCTACATCTCGGCTTGTGCTTTAGAAGTAATGCAAGAAAGTCGGTTGTACAAATTTACTTATCCCTAGCTTTGAAGGGTTCACAAAATATTTTATACGAGAACACCTTCCTTACAAAAAAATATTTATCTAAAATATTTTCTCATTTTATTTAACAAAATACTTCCAGTTTCCTATTTTTCTGTTTCAATAAAGGGAATGAAAAATTTACTCTCACTTATATTAGAGAATACCTTAAAAAATATCTCAATGAAGAAGATAACCAAAATATGATAGAAAATTTTCATGTGATGAAAAACGCTTATATCTCGTTTCATAACTGTTCCATTTCCACAATTGAACGTTGATGTAAATTAATTTAACCATTTCACGCACGATGTATTTATTTCGCTTCGTAATATATCGATTTAAACCGTTTTAAACCGCGCAATACAATATTTTTATTTTATTTCATTAGAGATTATTTGTTCCATTAAAATTAAAGCTTTACTGGACATACATAACTCAATACATCAAAATTTTACAAGAGAGATTTTTCAATAATCGAGAAATGGTTAAACTATGTAAGCTTACGAAAAAAATTAAATTTTTATAAGAGTTAAATCATTAGATGTAATATTTAAAACATCAAATATAGACCGAAATCAAAATCGAAGAACGTATATCAACAAGAATCAGCAAACTGCCCGAGGAGAACTAAATGTATATACCTATTATAAAGGAAAGTGGTATCATCAAATAAGAGATCCTTGCCGAAATGGTTTTAGTACTAGCTTATCGGTACAGCATCACGTAATATTTTGCCGTAAAACTAGACAATCGTACTTTAACTGCTAGTCATTCTCATTTGGGATCATTAAAAGGAAACCACAACTATTGAGCGCAAGACTGTCTCCTAACACCGAACAGGACATTGGTTGGATCGTAGTAATAAGGAAGATAGGACTCAGACAACGCCTGAGGCCCGTGAAATTTCAGATAATAATTCGAAAGGAATCTCACTATCGTGGACTTTCAAAGCTGCAAACTGTCTTACTTTTGTCACATCGAACCCGTTGCACCTGCGGCAAAAGTTTGTGCTTATACGATGTCTCAATAGTAGTATGCTACTAAACTATAAAACTTTGAAAAATAAAGATATCAAGAATAATTACTTTAATTAATTGTTTAAAATCAAATTGTTCAACAACAAAACTTTTAATAAATTATTTTCTGTAAAAATATAATAACAAAATGTTTTTGATTATTTTTAAGCCAATTTAGAGGATTACAGGATATATAACAACAAAAATTGGAATGTCGACCGCTCGACAGATAGTCATCAAATTGATTCCGAATTCGATAAAACAACAATAATCGGGGATAACCACATGTTTTTTAAACACTCGTGTATGTCTAGCTTGACGTTATTGTAAAATTTTCAATTCGATGAGCACGAAAAGTCTGAATGTACGTGAAACAACAGACCAGACACGGTCAAATTATGAAAAAATAAATAAAAAAGATCATAAAGTAAAAATTGCAAACAATGCGGTCGAACAATCGTTCACTGTCCAAATATTTATTCGACGTACTGTCGCGTTTTCTCAACAAACCAACCATCTCTCGTGTAATAATACTGCGAAATAATAACGTATTTGGGAAAACTCTGCTCTCAGGCTTGCTCGTTGTTTTCACGAACAAGCGACGCTAAACACTCAACGGTATACCGTAGTCGTTGGGAAATTTCTATCGCAATTATCGCCACCGCCCAAAAAGAGAGAAAGAAAGAAAGAGTTGCGAAAATTCGTAAAATTCTACAAACGGCGGGACATTGAGAAACGAATGGATACACAAGCCGACGCGAGACCGAGAGATTAAATCCTCTTTTAGTACCTCGTTCACTTTCAGGGCGATCGGCGATGCAAACCGACTTTCAAATGGACGTAACGTACGGTCGCTGCGAAAATTTAACGAAGCCCGCTGGCACCACCAACGATGCAACTTTGGTAGTTGCAATAGGACCGAGATGTTACAATGACAACAAACCGTGACACGAAAAAATATCGCTTTGTCCGTTTATTGCGATAACGCGATTGAATGCATCTCTCTAACATAAAAAAAAACCTCTTTGAATCACTGAAAGGTTCCGCATAGATAGAATTTGTATAACTGGTACTAATTATAGCACAATCCTCCGAGTTCAATTCGTGTTGTAATATCGTAAAATTATTGAATTAAACAGAAACTATACTATGACTAAATCAATCTAAACGTTTCGATGACGACAGATGACAATGCCTAAAATATTTCAAAATAAAAATATCTGAATAAACTTCAAAATCAAATGATGATTCACAAAAATAATTTCATTTATTACAAAGTAATAGATAAAACTTAAGAAAACGTTTTATATTATAAAACAAAGAAAAGTATTGGCGAAGAAGAGTTAAACGCGGTAATTGCGTAAATTGATAATTTAATGCATTCTTCTTATTCAATGCATGAATCTAACATTTTTTTTCAAGCCTTCAGTGAACAAAATTAATTGTAATATATTGTTCTCAAGCTCTAAATGAGAAAATAATAAGTATATCGCTCATGCTGGTTGCCAAGCTTAGATTCTATAGCAATGAGACGAGACCTCATCTATAGTCAAAATCTAAAAGAATAAAATTGAATAAATTTATCCAAATTCATATTACGTTAACAAGTTTTGCTAAGATTTAAAGCCTCATCTTTTCAATTCATTTCAATAAATATAAAATTCTAGAATGAATAAAAATTTACATATATTTTCTTTCTTTCTCCCCTGTACTCTTCGCTGCAATTGTAAATGTCATCTTTGCAAACTATATTCTCACAAACTTACCGTAAATAAGTTCAACAAAAATGGCTCATCATTAATTCTTGTTTAAAGTAATTCTACATTTTCTTAACAAACATTTTCCTGTCATTTCATCTGTCCATCACGAAGCTTCATCTTGTACGATCGCGCAAACCGACCAAGTTTTCCTAATCCATTTACCGGAACGTGAAGCGCTCGGTTGCGAAACGCCGTCGATCGATGATACCAACGACCGTGATTTTCGGGCTCGCCGAGCACGATCGCAAGCCACCAAAGTGTATCGCGTAGAACGATGCGGTACGAAGAGGGCGGATAATTATCCTAATTGGTAACGGATGAACGCCGTTGAAAAACGACGACGAAAGACGACGGAAGCAAGTAAGAGAGAGCCGATAACGTTCGAAGATAGACGAGGATGTTGGCGACAAAGTAGCGATCGCGAAAAGCAAGTAATTAACCGTGCGGTGTATAACGTTAAGCAAAATTCACTGCATTTTGTGAAAGAAAACCCGGTTCCCACACAGAGTCCATGAAAAAACCATAATGGCTTTTGTATATATATTCGATAATTGGATAATTGCATCGGGCAAGCTTAAAAAGTCTACGCGTGTTTCTTGATAATAACAAAAATTTTCTATTAAGTTACTACAAGCAGCTATTAAACTTTTCACACGCTTGTATGAAATATGTAGAAAAACTTTATGCTTTTTTTGCTAATTGTTCTATTATGTTGTTTCGGTCGTCCATTGAATACAGTTGCCTGAATCAATTTAACCTTCCGACAACTGGAGTTTTTAAAGATATCATCAATATTTTTATTATGCATTTTTATTATACATTTGAAATTTAAATTTATAAAAAATAAGTAAAATACAATCCGATTCTATAGTAAAAACTCATTGTTAAAACTTTAACGATTTCTATGATGAAAAAAATTCGTTGTTAAAGATTTAAACAAGTGTACTAAAATTTTTTACAGATTTTTATATAATCTAGAACGATAAAAAATTTGTTGTGTTTCTCGAAAAAGTCCCTGTGGCAGAATTAAAATTCATGTTGTTGGCGATTGACCCCTTCAGATTTAATTTTATTGAGAAAAATGTTGAAAAAAAATGTTTTAATTCAATTTATGCGTATTAAAATGAGTAATTCATACTAAACAATTAATTTTTTCAAAATTTTAACTATTTCTTCCAACATACACAGAAAAAAAGATTTTCTCCGCAGTTAATTTTAATTCATAATATATTTTTTGCTGCCGTAATTATAAATTTATAAACTACAGCGAAATGATTTGCTATTGCTGCTATAATATAGATATCACAGCTAAGATAGCTATTATATCTATTTTTTAGCTGTCTATATTTTACACCTGCCATTTAGTTACCACGTGCAGTTATTAGTTACGACAGCTACTTTCTTTTTTCCGTGTATATATATTATTATATACATCAGATTTTTAGATAATGTCGATAGAATTAAATAGTTTCAGATAATCTTCAGATAATGTCTTCAAATTTAAAGTACATTACAATATACGTAGAGTATGAAGGGGTTAAAATTAGTACGAGTATGTGATACATGTGTGTATGTTCATAATCGCAAACAATAAAATTAAATACAAAAAAGAAATCGACGATATCATACTGCATATAATATTGATTTTCAAATGCTAAAGAGATGACAGCGATGACAAAGAGGAGATATACCGCTTGATTTGTAAGCAGAAAAAATAATAAAAAACCGAAGCTATTCAAGAGAAGAGGCAATCATTGGTACTTTCCCACTTCTCGGACGCTATGAAGAGGTTTCCGCAAACGATGGTCTCTCCAAGTATGAACATTGACGTTGTGAGGATGCGCTTAAAAGAGCGAACCAATTTATCAGAAATACCATAAGTTCTTAACGGTCGCGCAAAGATTTCCTCGAGAACACTTTGCCAGTCACCGACTTGTCTTTTCGCAAAAAGATTGCCCATAACGTTTGAAAGCTCATTTCATACGATACCAATTAAAACAACCTTAAAAGTTAAATTGCGCAATCCACTATACTTCCGAGCCAATTATTTCGACCTCATTGGTTACGTAGATTCTGTTGAATCTGTGAAGTTGTTAGGAGAAACTTGATACAATTCTAAACATAACATGATGATAACTTGAATAATTTCATGCTCCAATTTTCCTCGATTTTAAAATATTTGGGTTTGTATTTTTATCTAATTAAAGAAATCTAATTAATTTTTATATTTAGAGCAAAAAAAGAACAGTATAAAATAATCTCAATTTCTCATAATAAATAATGCATTTAATTTTTATGGTATCGAATACATTTCTCGAAAGCAATTCTAAAATAATATTTAAGTAAATAATACAATTTGCTTAAAAACTCTTTTCAGTAACACAAAATAATCATGACTGCAAAAGAACAAAAACATTAATCCAGGATAATGCCTGACGGAACGTCCAACTTACGCTATGAAATTATGCCATGCAAGGGCGAGTGTCATCATTGTTAGGGAAGTTTCCATCTCGCGTTGAGATTTTGCGGAATTAAGGCACGACCTGAACATTACTTGCTCTCGTCGACTTTCGTGTACCCATCCGGGCGAAGAACGCGCAGTCATGCAGGCATGCATTCTCGCGAATCCGGCCTACTTCCGAAAACTACGAGGGACTAAAAGTTCGAATCCAACAGCTCATACAAGATCATCGCTTTAACTCGATGGTTTATTTTAGAAAATTTTCGGAGGGTTTAAAAACTCTGGCGAAGAAATATAATTTTAAAAATCACGAAATGCAAATTTTTAAGTTGTCACACAAATTTCATATTTTCAAATTTATTTATGACGCTTAATTTCGGATAAGTATAATATGTAAAATAACAAGTACAAATATTACAAATTATTGAAATAGAATACTTTTATAAAAATTTATTTCACAGTAGGTACCTCTCTATTTTGTAGAATAATTTTAATATTTCCATAATTTTTTTCATCTCATTTTATACCAAACACAAACACAAAGTTACAAAATTAGTCACTAACAGCAAGAATTATTTCATAAGATACTCGCAAAATTTCCCTTGACCCAGTAATATTCCGGAATAATTACTGAGAATATAGTATCAGTAATTAGAAGTCTATTAAAATTGTCCCATCTACGAAGTCTTGTCGCTTTCACACTTCTCGATAGTCCGACATTCGCATATTACTTGAATTTCCACGTTGCGTATAATTCATACACTCTCGTCTCTTAACACGGTAACACGGAAGACGATAGTGCTCTCGGCGCAGGTGTCCTCCCATTTGATATTCTTTCGCCTGAGAGAGAGAGAGTTCCTCGTAATCGTTTCCGCTTGTTATTATAGATAACATCACGGGATATTGCTAGATGATAACGCGAGACCAGTATTGTCCTTTCCTTCCAATGCAGCCTCCTCAACGATATTCGTAATGCCAGTTTGAACTTTGCAATGCCAGTTTAAACTTTACAGGTTTATTTTCTTAAGTTTCTAAAAATGTTCAATATATAGGATGTCAAATGCTTCAGCTTTTAAAATTGATATGATGATTGTAAGTTTCATCAACTTTTATGAAGAGATTTTATTTTTTATTAATTAAACAAATTTATTAATTATAAAAAAACAATCCTATTTTTAGACAGAGCGGATCTCTTATATTTAATAATACAAATATGCAAATTTTTGCAAATACATTTGTAAATCGTATCGGCGTGCAGTTTATAAAACTGAAAAAAT